>ERZ772858.13-NODE-13-length-265802-cov-8.452171_pt1 | contig 265802 bp, 217 predicted proteins | sample MGYA00512136_ERZ772858 | MGnify/ENA primary metagenome ERZ772858 (study PRJEB29015, sample SAMEA2737726) | human gut metagenome | biome: human gut; feature: human-associated habitat; material: faeces | place: China | collected 2012 ...
AAGTTTCCCTTGACTATCTGATGAATGAGAAGTTTGTCCAGCTTGCCGAGCCGGAGCAGCTTGAAGAATATCTTTTTACCGCCTGCGGCCAGACCGCCGTTCTGTATCATGCGGAGCTTGCCGCCGCCCTTGCCCTTTTGCCGGAGCAGACGCAGGAAGAAATTTTTCGTTACTATTTCCTGCGCCAGCCGCAGCGAGTGATCGGCGTACATATTGGCCGGACACGCAGCACAGCGGGGCGGCATATCCGGCTTGCCTTGCAGCGGTTAAGGCGGCTCATGGAGGGAAATGACTATGAGTAAACTTCTCCCCTATGAAACAATCGTCAAAGCCCATGAGGGCGACCCAGAAGCCGTGAACGCTGTCCTGCTCCACTACGCCGGATATATCCGCTATTTCTCAAAAGTGAACGGGCAGGTCAACGCCGAGGTGGAGGACTATGTAAAGCAGCGGTTAATTGACTGTCAATTCAAGTTCCGGCTTGACGAACCACCGGACAAGTCATAAAAACTGAATACCAGCCGCCACCGACGCGGCCAGCGAAAGCAGTAAGTCTTGAAAAAGATTTACTGCTTTTTTTGTTGTCCGGCTCCGCTCCCGGCCATTTTGCCCCCTGCCGGTTGTAGTAGTAAGCGAGGAGGGAATTTTTCTGCCCTGGTGTTTGGCATTTGGAGCATTTACCCGTAGTAGAGGGCAAAGAGAAAGGATTTCTCCAACACCGGGTAGAAACCACTGCGTCCGGTGTCATTTTAGCGAAAGCGGGCAGGAATGCCCTTTACAGGATTAGTAGTAGCAGAAAAAGAGAAACAAACTTTTGTGGTTGCAGTTTTCCAAAAAAGTGGCGGACGGAAGTGAGAGAAAGTTTGCAGTCACGGAGAGCAAGTTTCTACCACGGTGCCAAAATCCGCAATTCTGCGGTTTTGCCCCTCGCGGGAAACTTGTTGGGGAGTGCCTTCCCCAAACCCTGCTTTGCGGCTTGCGCCGCTTATCCCCGCCGCGCTCATGCGGCAAGAAAGGAGGTCACGACCATGCGAAAGAAATACAACACACCCCACCGCAGCCGCGTTGTGAAAACCCGGCTGTCCGAAGATGAATACGCCGACTTCACAGCGCGGCTTGCGCCCTATGGTATCAGCCAGTCCGAATTTCTCCGGCAGGCGATACGGCGCACCACCATACGCCCCGTTATCCATGTGTCGGCGGTCAATGATGAACTGCTCTCCGCTGTCGGGAAGCTGGCCGCCGAGTACGGCAGGATCGGCGGCAACCTCAACCAGATAGCCCGGTATCTGAACGAGTACGGCGCACCCTACAACGCCCTCTCCGGCGAGGTACGCGCCGCCATAGCCGACCTTGCCGCCCTCAAGTATGAAGTCTTACAGAAAGTAGGTGACGCGGTTGGCAACACTCAAGCATATCAACTCTAAAAACGCCGACTACGGAGCCGCCGAACAATACCTGCTTTTTGAGCATGACGAGTTTACCATGAAGCCCGTCCTTGATGAAACCGGCAGGCTTATCCCCCGCGAGGACTACCGGCTGTCCACGCTGAACTGCGGCGGGGAGGATTTTGCCGTTGCCTGTATGCGGGCAAATCTCCGCTATGGGAAGAACCAGCGGCGGGAAGATGTGAAAAGCCATCACTATATCATCAGCTTTGACCCACGGGACGGGCCGGACAACGGCTTGACCGTAGACCGGGCACAGGAATTGGGCGAGAAGTTTTGCGCCCAGCATTTCCCCGGCCACCAAGCCCTTGTATGCACCCACCCGGACGGGCATAACCACAGCGGCAATATCCATGTGCATATCGTCATCAACTCCCTGCGGATTTATGAAGTCCCGCTTCTGCCCTACATGGACAGACCAGCCGACACACGGGAGGGCTGCAAGCACCGCTGCACCAACGCCGCTATGGAATATTTCAAGAGTGAAGTCATGGAGATGTGCCACCGGGAGGGGCTTTACCAAATCGACCTCTTGAACGGCAGCAAGAACCGCGTCACAGACCGGGAGTATTGGGCGCAGAAAAAGGGACAGGCCGCGCTGGACAAGCAGAACGCCCCCATGATTGCAGGCGGTATCACGCCCCGGCAGACCAAGTTTGAAACGAACAAGGAGAAGCTGCGGCAGACCATACGGAAAGCCCTTGCCACCGCCGCCAGCTTTGACGAATTTTCCTCTCTGCTGCTGCGGGAGGGCGTGACCGTCAAGGAGAGCCGGGGGCGGCTTAGTTACCTCACGCCGGACAGGACAAAGCCCATTTCCGCCCGCAAGCTGGGCGACGATTTTGACCGCGCCGCTGTCCTTGCCGTTTTGGAGCAGAACGCCGCCAGAGCCGCAGAAAAGGCCGCGGCTATATCCAGCACCCCGCCCTCTATCCAAGACCAACTGCGGGCAGACAGAGCCGCCCGAACCGCCCCGAAACAGGACGGCGTGCAGCGGCTTGTGGATATTGAGCAGAAGAAAGCCGAGGGCAAAGGCCGGGGCTATGAACGCTGGGCGACCATGCACAACCTCAAACAAATGGCCGCGACGCTGAATGTGTATCAGGAATACGGCTTCACTTCCCCGGAGCAGTTAGAAGCCGCCGTTGATACCGCCTATCAGGAAATGCGCCAGACCAGCGGCAAGTTGAAAACGCTGGAAACAAAGCTACAAGGGAAAAAGGAGTTGCAGCAACAGGTACTTGCCTATGCCAAGACCAAGCCCGCCCGCGACGGGCTGAAAGCGCAGAAATCCGAGAAAGCCCGCGCCGCCTACCGGCAGGCAAACGAGAGCGATTTTATCATAGCCGAAGCCGCCGCCCGGTATTTCAAGGCGCATGGCATTACCAAGCTGCCCGCCCGGAAAGCGTTGCAGGCCGAGATCGAGCAGCTTATCTCCGAGAAAGACGGCCTGTATAACACCTATCACGAACAGAAACAGCGGTTCAAGGAGTTGCAGACCGTCAAGCGGAACATCGACCAGATTTTGCGCCGGGAGGAACCCCACCGCAGAAAGGAGCAGAGCCATGAGCGATAACCTGCCCCGCATGGACTACCGCCAGCACCGGCGGGCGCGGCGGCTGGTGCATGAGTGCTGTAACTACGACGGGGGAAACTGCCTGCTGCTGGACGACGGGGAGCCTTGCGTGTGCGTCCAGAGCATTTCCTTTTCCCTCATGTGCCGCTGGTTCCGTGTGGCTGTCCTGCCCCTTGACGGGGAGCTGGCCGCAGCCCTTTTGTACCGGGGGAGCCGGAAACGGTGTGCGGTCTGCGGCGCGGCATTTGTCCCCAAATCCAACCGGGGGAAATACTGCCCCGACTGCGCCGCCAGAGTACGCCGACGCAAAGAAGCCGAGCGACAGCGCAAACGCTACCACCTTTCTACGCATTTAGGGGCTGTCAAACCCTTGTAAATCAAGGCTTTTTTGCCCGCCCTCAACGGGGGCTTGATACATTTATCCTTTTCCCCCGGAAACGGCGTTCTAAATGCGTACAAACGCCCCAAATCCACCCAAAGGAGGAACCATGTCAGACAACCGAAAATACTACTACCTCAAGCTGAAAGAGAATTACTTTGACGAGGACGCTATCGTACTGCTGGAAAGTATGCAGGACGGTATCCTCTATTCCAACATTCTCTTGAAACTGTACCTGAAATCGCTGAAAAACGGCGGGAAGTTGCAGCTTGATGAAAATATCCCCTACACCGCGCAGATGATTGCCACCATTACCCGCCAGCAAGTCGGCACCGTAGAACGAGCCTTGCAGATTTTTATGAAGCTGGGGCTTGTGGAGCCGCTGCCAAGCGGCGCGCTGTATATGAGCAACATCGAACTGCTGATCGGTCAATCCTCTACCGAGGGGGAGCGGAAACGGCGGGCAAGGCTGGCTTTGCAGGAGCAAAAAGCCTTGCCAAAGGCCGGGGCGGACAAATGTCCACCATATCAAGCGGACATTTGTCCACCAGAGATAGAGATAGAGAAAGAGATAGAGATAGAAAAAGAGAGAGAGCGAGAGTTAGACACGGGACAGCCCACCCCCGCCGCCTATGGCCGGTATGAAAATGTCTTACTGACCCAATCAGAACTGGACGGGCTGAAAGCAGACCTGCCCGACAAATGGAACTACTACATTGACCGGCTATCCTGCCATATCGCGTCCAGCGGCAAGCGATACCGCAGCCATGCCGCCACAATCTACAAATGGGCGCAGGAGGACGCAGCCAAGAAAGCCCCGAAAAAGGGCATACCAGACTACTCATGCAAGGAGGGCGAAAGTTTATGAAGAACGAAATCAACGCTGTTTTGGAGAATATGACGACTGCCACCCCGGAGCCGGAGGACTACACCGGCGAGGACGGTTTACTGTACTGCGGCAAGTGCCGCAAACCGAAAGAAGCCTATTTTGCGCCGGATAAGGCCGCTATCTTTGGCCGTGACCGCCACCCGGCAGAGTGCGACTGCCAGAGAGCCGCCCGCGAGGAACGGGAGGCCGCCGAGAAGCGGCGCAGGCACCTTGACACCGTGGAGGAACTGAAACGCCGGGGCTTTACCGACCCCACCATGCGGGACTGGACTTTTGAGAACGACAACGGCAGGAACCCGCAGGCCGGGATTGCCCGCCGGTATGTGGAGCATTGGGAGGATATGCGAGCCGACAATATCGGCTGCCTGTTCTGGGGCGGCGTGGGAACCGGGAAAAGCTACCTTGCGGGCTGTATCGCAAACGCCCTCATGGAGAAAGAAATCCCCGTCCAGATGACGAACTTTGCCCTTATCCTCAACGACCTTGCCGCCAGCTTTGAGAACCGCAACGAGTACATTTCCCGCCTTTGCCGCTATCCGCTGCTTATCATTGACGACTTCGGCATGGAGCGCGGCACCGAGTACGGATTGGAACAGGTTTTCAATGTGATTGACAGCCGTTACCGCAGCGGCAAGCCGCTGATCGTCACGACCAACCTCACGCTGGACGACCTGCGGAACCCGGAGGACACCGCCCATTCCCGGATTTATGACCGCCTGCTTTCCATGTGCGTCCCGGTACGCTTTACCGGCGACAACTTCCGGCAGGAAGCCGCGCAGCGGAAAATGGAGAGCATGAAGAAACTGATTACCGACTGAAAGGAGTATTGCCTATGACAGATAACAAGCAGCACGACACCCGCACCACCCGCCGCCCCGACTGCGTGACGGAAATCCGCATGGGCAATTCCGTCCTTGTCGTGTCCGGCTATTTCAAGAAAGACACTACCACCACCGCCGCCGACAAAATGGCGCGGGTACTGGAAGCGGAAGCCGCTGCTACACAGGAGCCGACTTGTCCGGCGTGAACCGGGGCATGAGGAAAGCGGCCATGCCGGGGAGCATGGCCGCTGGAATGTGAGTAAAGGTCATACATGGATTTGAAAATCACCAAAATCAAATACACCGCAGCCTTGCTTTAAATTACCCTCTTTTGCTAATTGGCAAAAGGCTTTTTCAATCCGGCTAATTATATCGGCGGGAATAGCAAGTTGATGATGTGCAGGTAAAATTCGCTGTACTTCTAAAGACTGCAATTTTCTTATGGACTGAAAGAAAAGTTGTGGGTCTGTTGTTGGATAAAAAGCGTCAAGACACCCTTTGTATATTAAATCACCGGAATACAAGTATTTTCTTTCCGGTTCATAGAAGCAGCAATGCCCCGGAGAATGCCCGGGCGTATGAAGAACTATCAATTTCCTATTCCCCAAATCAATGCAATCGTTATCATGTAAAATTATTTGCGGGACTCCTTGAAAAATCTGATATTCCTCTATTTTGAAGTCAGAGGGAAAATCGCATGGTTTTCTCATAAGATTGCTTTTTACCACTTGCAAAGGTATAGGAAATTTACCAGATAACCAATCTTTTTCTGCTTCGTGGACTGCGATAATATCAAAATATTTGTGCCCGCCGATATGATCCCAGTGTGTATGTGTTGTTATGGCTGTAACTGGAAGTGATGTCAAACTATCAACTACTTTTTTGATATTTGCCACCCCTAACCCCGTATCAATCAATATGGCTTTCTTAGTGCCACAAAGTAAATAGCAATGCGTTTCTTCCCAATGCCGATACTCACTGATTGCAAAAGTATCTTTGTCGATTATTTCCGTTGTAAACCAACTACTCATGTTTTATCACCCGCTCTATCGAAATCGCTTTTGAAAGTAAGTATAGCACACAGATATAAACTTTTCTACTGAAAGCAACTCTACAAAACGCTACACAAAAATCAGCAATTTGACAAATCATAAAGAAGCAGATTTTACACTTTTGCAGCTATACAGCCCGCCCTATTCCGTGGTACAATGAAACCACGGAATAGTGGGGCTGGCTGTCGGAAACGGAGGATTTTATGTTAAGACAAGCCACCCAAAACCTCATTACCGCCCTTTATCCGAGATTGTCCCATGAGGACGAGTTGCAAGGCGAGAGCAATTCCATTTCCAACCAAAAGCGGATTTTGGAAACCTACGCCAAGCAGAACGGCTTTACCAATCTGCGCTGGTACACCGACGACGGCTTTTCCGGCGCGAACTTCCAGCGCCCCGGTTTTCAAGCCATGCTTGCAGACATTGAAGCCGGGAAAGTGGGTACGGTCATCGTCAAGGACATGAGCCGGTTAGGGCGAAACTACTTGCAGGTGGGATTTTACACGGAAATGCTGTTCCCTCAAAAGGGAGTGCGTTTTATCGCTGTCAACGACAATGTGGACAGCGCAAACGGCGGCATGGACAACGATTTTACCCCTCTGCGAAATCTGTTCAACGAATGGCTGGTGAGAGATACGAGCAAGAAAATCAAAGCAGTAAAACGGTCAAAAGGCATGAGCGGCAAGCCCGTCACCAGCAAGCCGGTTTACGGCTATCTCATGGACGAGGACGAAAACTACATCATTGACGAGGAAGTTGCCCCGGTGGTGCGGCAGATTTACCAGCTTTGCCTTGCTGGGAACGGCCCGACCAAGATTGCCCGTATGCTGACGGAGCAGCAAATCCCCACGCCGGGGACGCTGGAATATCAGCGGACAGGCAGCACCCGCCGTTATCACCCAGGCTATGAGTGCAAATGGGCGACCAACACCGTCGTTCATATCCTCGAAAACCGAGAGTACACCGGATGTCTGGTGAACTTCAAAACGGAAAAGCCTTCTTATAAGGTCAAGCACAGCATAGAGAACCCCGTCGAGAAGCAGGCCATTTTCGAGAACCACCATGAGCCGATCATCGACAAGGAAACATGGGAACGGGTGCAGGAGTTACGCAAACAGCGCAAACGCCCGAACCGCTACGATGAAGTGGGGCTGTTCTCCGGGATTTTGTTCTGCGCCGACTGCGGCCATGTGCTGTATCAGCAGCGGTATCAGAACAAAGACCGCAAACAGGACTGCTACATCTGCGGCAGCTACAAGAAGCGCACCCGCAACTGTACGGCGCACTTTATCCGCACCGATCTGTTGACCGCTGGTGTCCTGGCAAATCTCCGGCAAGTGACCGAATACGCAGCCAAGCATGAGAGCCGGTTTGTGAAACTACTTGTCCAGCAGAACGAGATCGGCGGCAAGCGAAAGACCGCCGCAGCCATCAAGCAGCTTGAACAGGCGCAGGAACGCATTTCTGAAATCAGCCGCATTATCAAGCGGCTGTATGAGGACAATGTAAACGGCAAAATCAGCGATGAGCGTTTCATGGAACTGTCGGCTGACTACGAAGCCGAGCAAGCGGAGCTGAAAAAGAGAGCCGCCGCCCTGCAAGCCGAACTGGACAAGTCACAGGCAGCTACCGTCAACGCCGAGAAATTCATGGGCATTGTCCGCAAGCACCTTGCCTTTGAAGAACTGACCCCCACCCTCTTGCGGGAAATGGTGGAGAAAATCGTGGTGCATGAGTGCAGCTACGACGAGAACGGCACCCGCAGGCAGGACATTGAGATTTATTACAGCTTTGTCGGCAAGATTGACTTGCCCGAAGCCTAACGCCCGACCTATCCGACACAATGGCCAAGTGCCGGATAGGAACGGCAAAATTTTTTACACTTCTAATGCTTCTTTATCACACACAAGCAAAGTCGCAGGGAATTAAGCAGCTTATGGCGGGCGGCGGCGTCGTGCTGATTGGAACTACTCTTGTTCCGCTGTTGTCAGGGCTGTTTAGCTGATGAACTCAATAATTGATAAAATTACACAAGCGATTTGCGATTTTCTGATTTCGCTTATTGAGGGTAGTTTGTCAACAATGTTTACGGACGTAAATGAGAAAGTCGCCACGATTGCGGCGGACGTCGGACAGACGCCGCAGGGCTGGAATACAAGCATATTTTCTTTGATACAGAATATTTCTCAAACGGTTATTTTACCGATTGCGGGGCTTATTATAGCCTTTGTTTTATGCTATGAGCTAATAACTATGATTACGGAAAAGAACAATATGCACGATATAGACACATTTATGTTCTTTAAATATTTCTTAAAGGCGGGGGTAGCAATTTATATTGTTACCCACACCTTTGATATTACTATGGCGGTATTTGATGTTGCACAAAGAGTTGTAACGCAGAGCGCGGGGGTAATCGGTGCGAACACGAACATTGATATATCAACCGCACTTGCCGACATACGAACTACCCTTGAAGCTATGGGAATGGGCGAACTGTTCCTGTTGGTTTTGGAAACCTCGCTTGTTAGTTTATGTATGAAAATCCTATCCGTTTGTATTACCGTCGTAATATTCGGACGTATGATAGAGATTTATTTATATTGCTCGGTCGGAGCTATCCCGTTTGCGACAATGACTAATCGCGAATGGGGACAAATGGGAAATAACTATTTGCGCGGACTTGTGGCGCTGGGCTTTCAGGGATTTTTTATTATGGTATGCGTAGGCATTTATGCGGCGTTGGTAAACGGATTTGTTGTAACAAATAATCTGCATACTACCATATTCACGATTGCGGCATATACGGTTGTATTATGCTTTTCACTGTTCAAGACAGGAAGCCTATCGAAGTCTATATTTAACGCGCACTAATTAACTTTTTAAAGGAGGGATTTAAAATATATGACAAAACAAACACTTTTTACGCAAAAGGATTGTGTTCCGCTGCCGTCTGATTTAGTCGGTGAAATTTTGGTATTGCGTACTGATTTTTTCTTTGACGAATACAAGCGTCCCGAATATCAGCTTGTATATTTCGAACACGATTATAAAAAGTCTGATAATGTTTTCTGCCGTTTCCTTATCGACAGAGAAAAATCGGACTATCAGCCGTCAGACTTTATAGGAGTATTGAAGCCGGAGCTTGTACCCGAATGGGCGGCAAAGAAAATCAAGGCTATTATAAACCGCAAAGGACGCGAAGCGAGGGCGGCTGTACGGTTAGCCGGCAAATTAGAAAAGAAAGGAGCCTTTTTATATGATTAAAACGGAAACCTTTACAGATAAGGGGGCGCGGTAAATGCCTTATGTTCCCGTACCAAAAGACTTAACTACCGTAAAAACAAAGGTAGCTTTTAACCTTACGAAGCGTCAGCTTATATGCTTTGGACTTGCGGCTGCCGTCGCTGTTCCGACATACTTTCTTACGCGCGGCGCGCTTGGCACAAGCGGCGCGGTTATGACGCTTGTAATTGCGGCCTTGCCGTTCTTCTTCCTCGCTATGTACGAAAAGGACGGACAGCCGGCAGAAAAGATTTTAAGAAACTATATACGGTCAAGATTTTTGACGCCGAGAGTCAGACCGTATAAAACAAATAATATGTATTCGGCAATTATGAACCAAATTAAACTTGATAAGGAGGTCAAAATAATTGCCGAAGCAGAATACAAACACAAGACCAAAACAAAAGAAAAAGCACATAATATCAGCGAATAAGCCGCTTTCAGCACGACAGAAAAAGGCTATTGCGGCAGCTATCAGAAAAGCGCAAATGCAGGGCAGGCGCGCAGCGTCAGCACAGCAGACTATTCCATATAAGGAAATGTACCCGGACGGGATATGTAAAGTCAAGGATAATTATTTTACAAAAACAATTCAGTTTTTCGATATAAATTATCAGCTTGCAAGGAATGAGGATAAAAACGAGATATTTGAAAACTACTGCGATTTTCTTAACTATTTCGACCAGTCAATTTCTGTACAGTTTTCTTTCCTCAATCAGACTGTCGATATGGCGGAGTATGAAAAAGCCGTACATATTCCCGAACAGGCAGACAATTTTAATGACATACGCATTGAGTATATGGGTATGCTCAAAAATCAGTTGTCGCGCGGAAACAACGGTATTATAAAGCGCAAATTTATCACATTCGGAATTGAAGCGGATAACTTAAAGGCGGCTAAGCAGAAGTTAGAGCGTATCGAAACAGATATACTCGGCAACTTCAAGGCTCTTGGCGTACAGGCAAGACCGCTTAACGGATTAGAGCGTTTAGAGCTTTTACACTGTACTTTCAATGAGGGCGAAAAAGACAAATTCGGCTTTCATTGGGATTTGGTACATAAGACGGGGCTTTCCTCAAAGGATTTTATTGCGCCTACCTCGTTTGATTTCCGCGACAGCCGCACGTTTGGAATGGGCGGCAGAATTGGAACTGTATCATTTTTACAGATACTCGCGCCTGAATTAACAGACCGTATGCTTGCGGATTTCCTCGACCTCGATATGGGAATAGGCGTAAATATTCATATTAAGTCTATCGACCAGTCGGAAGCTATAAAGACGGTCAAGCGGAAAATAACCGACCTTGACAAGATGAAGATTGAGGAACAGAAAAAGGCGGTCAGAAGCGGTTATGATATGGATATTATACCGTCAGACCTTGCGACATTCGGCGGTGAAGCAAAGAATTTATTAGAGCAGTTGCAGAGCAGAAATGAAAGAATGTTCCTTGTTACTGTTCTTGTGATGAATACGGCGGATAACAAACAAAAACTTGATAATATGTTTTTCGCGGCGCAGGGTATCGCTCAAAAATATAACTGTGCATTAAAGCGTCTTGACTTCCAGCAGGAACAGGCGCTAATGTCAAGCGTGCCTATCGGATTAAATCAAATAGAGATACAACGCGGATTGACTACCTCGTCAACCGCTATTTTTGTACCCTTTACTACGCAGGAGCTTTTTCAAGCCGGCGATGAAGCGTTATATTACGGTTTAAACGCATTATCAAATAATATGATACTTGTTGACCGAAAGAAGCTCAAAAATCCGAATGGCTTAATTTTAGGCACACCCGGCAGTGGTAAATCATTCAGCGCGAAAAGAGAGATTGCTAACGCTTTCCTTGTAACGCAGGACGATATAATTATATGCGATCCGGAAGCGGAGTACGCGCCGCTTGTGTCAAGGCTTAACGGTCAGATTATACGGATTTCCCCGAACTCGCACGATTATATCAATCCAATGGACATTAACCTCAATTACAGCGAGGACGAAAATCCCGTACAATTAAAATCAGATTTTATACTTTCATTGTGTGAGCTTATTGTCGGCGGCAAGAACGGACTTGAACCGATTGAAAAAAGCGTGATTGACAGAGCGGTTATAAATATATACCGTCCGTACCTCGCTAATCCCGAACCGTCTAAAATGCCGATTTTGGAAGATTTATATAACGAGCTTAAAGCTATGCCGGAGCCGGAAGCGCAGCGTATCGCGTCGGCGCTTGATTTGTATGTAAACGGTTCATTAAACGTGTTTAATCACCGTACAAATGTAAATGTAAATAACCGTATTGTCTGCTATGACATTAAAGAGCTCGGCAAGCAGCTTAAAAAGCTGGGTATGCTGATTGTTCAGGATCAGGTATGGAACAGAGTAACAATTAACCGCGCGGAGCATAAGGCGACGCGGTATTATGTAGACGAATTTCATTTACTGTTAAAGGAGGAACAGACGGCGGCATATTCGGTTGAGATTTGGAAACGCTTTCGTAAATGGGGCGGTATTCCGACAGGCATAACGCAGAATGTCAAAGACCTGTTATCGTCAAGAGAGATTGAGAATATTTTTGAAAATTCCGATTTTATCTATATGCTCAATCAGGCAGGCGGCGACAGACAGATTTTAGCGAAGCAGCTTAATATATCCCCTCACCAATTATCGTATGTAACGCAGTCGGGCGAGGGCGAGGGACTTTTATTTTACGGAAATGTAATCATTCCGTTTGTAGACCGTTTCCCGAAAGACTTGAAGCTGTATTCGTATATGACGACGAAGCCGGAGGAAATACAGAAAGATGAATGATTTAACGCATTTAAGCCTGTTTACAGGTATAGGCGGAATAGACCTCGCCGCAGAAGCAGCGGGGTTTAAAACCGTCTGCCAATGTGAATGGGCGGATTTCCAGACTTCCATACTTGAAAAGCGGTGGCCTCGCGTGCCCCGATTTCGTGATATTACAACTCTAACAAAGGAGGTATTTTTTGAAAAAACAGGACGAAACAGCGTTACCCTCATTAGCGGCGGATTTCCCTGTCAGCCGTTTTCAAGCGCGGGGAAACAAAAAGGGTTTGAAGATACCCGCTACTTGTGGCCTGAAATGTGCCGCGTCATTACAGAGCTCAAGCCCCGCTGGGTGCTTGGCGAAAATGTTGCTGGGTTCATCAATATGGGGCTCGACAAAACGATTTTGACTTGGAAAAAGCGGGCTACACTGTTCAAACATTCGTATTACCAGCTTGCGGTGTCGGCGCGTGGCATCAGCGCACAAGAACTTTTATCGTCGGCGTTGATGTTTCCCACTCCGCTTGCCTCCGACAACAACAAAAAGCAAACGGCGGCTGTAAATATGAATGTGTATCTTTCAGACAACGGGATATTTCGGAAGAAGAACAAAAACGGCGCAATCTGGAGCCTTCCGCTGTCGGCGGCGGTGTTCTATATGACGCCGGTAGCGTCGGACGGGATAAGGTCAAAATTTCCGCCGGAGGTAATGAGGAAAAGCAAGGACGGGGCGAACCTTGCGGCGCAGGTGATATTAGAGGAACAGCCGCAGTCGGAGACGGCGGCGCTCAATCCCGATTGGGTGGAATGGTTAATGGGGTTCCCGAAGCAATGGACGGATTTAAGTTGTGGGAACGGGAACCTGTCGGCGTTCCGCGTATAACGGACAGGACGGACGGCAGAGCCGACAGGCTAAAAGCCTTAGGTAATGCCGTATGTCCTCCGCAGGTGTTCCCTATACTTAAATTCATTTCAGATATTGAAACGGGAAGATGTAAGAAATATTGTGAGTTTGGAGGTGAGCAGATATAAGCAGAGAAAACAAGGATTTTCTTAACGGCAGCGGGTGCAAGGATTTTACGGCGTATGAAGCAATCAGGAATATAGAGCGCGCGGAACGCAAAAAGCTGATTGCCGATATTGCCGAGCTTGCCGCAAGACGCGGCTATGAGATTGTAAGCCCTATCCGATTAAAGGAATTAGAATAAAAAATGTCAGGAGGTATATATGTACAAAGATTACGATAATTACCGTACTTATGAAAATGACGATTTATCAGCCGGCGCCACACTTAAAGTTGAGCATACCATAATCGTTAATGAAACCGATATATTGAATTTGATTTCACAACCGCTTGAAAAAATACAGGCTATGCGTGATAATAACGTCAAAAAAGAAACAGCCGCCTTTGAAAAAGTACGGCAGTCAGCGCGGGATTGGGAAAAAAAAGCGGCAATTACAAGACAATTTGACAGGGCTATTGAGTATTTGAAAATCCCAGAAGTTAAGCATACGTCAAATAAATGGGTAAAAGGTAAAGATGAATTTGATTTTACTCATATCAGCAACAAGGTATATAAAATGTCATACCGCATATATGAACGGTCAAGCTGGCGAACCAGAGTGAACAAGTATGATGTTACTTGGAATATATTTACGAATAATCCTCGCAGTAATTATAATATAAAGATTGCAGGACAAGAAAGAACCTGTAATAGTAAAGAAGAAGCGGAAAAATATATACAGGGTAGAATAAAAGCATATTCGCATTTGTTTACTGAAATATCGCCGCCGATACCGAAAGAATATGCAAAACCTTTTAAGGTGTACGGTCAGACTTTACCCGGATATACCATTGAGGGCGAACCGCAGCAGGTACAGGAAAATGTCAAGTCTGATAAAAAGCCCTCTATCCGTCAAGAGTTAAATTCCATTAAGGCGGCAGAGAAAAACAAGCCGGAGCCGACGCCGACAAAAAAGCGCGATAATCCCGAACTTTAACGGCGGAGGTAAACAATGAAAGATAAGGAATTTAAGGCGCGGAATAAAGATACAGACTTTTCAAAAAAGGTTGAAGCCGATACCGTTCTCGGACGGCAGAGCGCAAAAGGCAGCGCGAAGCCTTTTACTTCTTCAGAACATAATAGGTATCAGCAGAAATTTTTAGATACCGAAAAGCCGCTTGATACTTCTACCGTACAAAATCCGTCAGACAATCAGGAAATATTAAAGTCTACCGAAAATAATACAGAACAGCAAGAGGACTTAGAGAATATTAACCTTGATAGTCAATCGGATATATCATATTCCCCGCCGACAAGCGAGCCACCCAAAAAAGGCGGCTTTTCTAATGCCGTAACTACGGCGGCAAGAAATAAACGGTATCAGCGCAAATTTAATCAAAAGACTTTTGATTATGATATTTCAGAACATAATACCGAACATTCCGCAGACAGTACAGCGGAAGAAACGCAGACGGACAATGCCGAAGCCTCAAAAGATAACGGAAATTATGACTTTACCGAGCAGACACATAATCCTGATGAAGCGTTTGACCGTGTGAACGGCAATTCGGATTTTCAGCTCGGCGCGGATTCCGAAAAGGATTCCGCAGACAGCAAATCGAAGCAACCGGATAAAAACCGAGCCTATCAGAAAAAGCGCGTCAAGACCGAAAAAACAGCAGAGTACAACATCAAAGAAGCGGTTGACGCAGGCGATACGGTTTTTGACAGAGTAACGGAAAAAGAGGATTTTGTTTTTGAAACGCGGGAAAGCAAGACGGAATTTTCATTCCGTCCGTCAGAGGATAAAACCGAAAAACAGACAGCCGGAAGCAAAAACCGCTTATATCAGGAAAAGCAATCCAAAACAGAGTCGGCGGAAAACGCCGATACTGTTTTAGATATTCCCGAAAAGGGCGATTTTCAGTTTAAGCGAGCGGAAAAGGCGCAGGCGAAAGCCGATAAGCTCAAAGGCAAGGCGGAAAAAGCACAAAACAAATTACCTCATAAGCGCAAGGTTAAAAAGCAGCGTGTTTATGATGAAAAGAAAAAGAAAGCTAAAACCCGTCTGAAATTTGAAAAAGAGATTAAGCCTCAATCCGATATATACCACCGTTCCCCTGTAAAAAATGCGGCGGATATGGCAGGTATGACCGTATTAAACAAGGCACATTCAAAAGTGAGCGAAACAGAACACGAAAATACAGGAATTGAAGCCGCGCATAAGACAGAACAGAAAGCCGAAAGCATTTTACGGTTTGGAAACCGTACAGGGCGTATGATTATACAAAACCGCAAAAATGTGCCGTATAAAAAGGCGGCGCGTCTGCAATTCAAGGCAGAAAAGGCGGAAGCAAAGGCCTTTGTTGAAAAGACGCTTGCGGATAATCCCGATTTCAAGAAAAAATCAGCTTTGAGAAAATTTTTTCAAAAAAAGCAGATTAAGAAAAAATACCAGCAGGCGAAGCGCGCCGAACAGAACGCTAAAAAGGCAAAACGAGCCGCAAAGACCACAAAGGACGTTACGGTGTACGTTGTTGAATTTATAAAGCGTCATAAAAAGGTATTCGGCGTCATTCTTGCTATTGCTTTAATAATTGCTTGGATAGCAACTACAATTTCATCTTGCGCGGTTATGGGTACAACGGGCTTTAACTCAATTATGGTATCGTCATACTTTGCGGAGGACGAAGATATATACGCGGCGGAAAACTATTACAAAGACCTTGAAAGCGGTTTACAAAGTGAGATAAACAATATTGAACGCGATTACGGAGGTTATGACGAATACAATTACGATTTGGCGCAGATAGGCCATAATCCGTATGAGCTCATTTCCTACCTCACGGCGTTGTATATGGATTTCACTTTTGATGATGTAAAACAGCCGCTTGATGATTTGTTTGAACAGCAGTATATATTAACGCTTACATCTCAGACGGAAACAAGGACGGACGACGAGGGCAACGACAAGGAATATAAAATACTCAATGTTACGCTTGTAAACAAGAATATTACTATGCTTACAAATACGAACCTTACGGACGACCAGCGGGAATTATACGGTATATATCTTGAAAGCAAGGGCAACCGCGATTATTTATTTGCGGACGATATTTATTCTAATCCGGCAGCGCCGCCGAGTTATACCATACCCGGCGAAGCATTAAACGACGCTACATTCCGACGTCTTATAACGGAAGCCGAAAAATACTTAGGTTATCCGTATGTATGGGGCGGTTCTTCACCGTCAACGAGTTTTGATTGCAGCGGTTTTGTATGCTGGGTATATCAGGCGTCAGGCGTATATCCTCTATCCCGTACAACAGCGCAGGGTATTTTTAATCAATGCGCGGTTGTGTCAAGAGCGGACGCAAAACCCGGCGACATTATATTTTTTACAGGCACATATAACGCGGGCGAGCCTGTAACCCACGTCGGAATATTTGTCGGTAACGGTATGATGATACATTGCGGCAACCCTATTCAGTACGCGAGTATTGATAGTTCCTATTGGAGTTCGCATTTTTACGCCTTTGGCAGACTTGGGGGCGGTTGATATGCGTTATCTTTACAGTTGGAGCGGTGGCAAGGACAGTACGGCGGCAATAATACTTAGTCATATTCATAACTTGCCGCCGTCAACCGTCATTTTCAGCGAGGTAATGTTTGATAAGAAACGCGGTATTTCAGGCGAATTACCCGAACATATAGACTTTATCAAAAACAGAGCTATTCCCGTTTTTGAAGAATGGGGTTATACGGTTGAAATATTACACGCGACAAAAGATTATTTAGATTGTTTTCATCAGATAATCACAAAATCTAAAAATCCGTTAAGAAATGGAAGAAAAAGCGGTTTTCCGATAGGTGGAATGTGTACAATTAACAGCCGTATAAAAATAAAAGCAATTCAGGATTATTTGAAAAATGTAAATGGCGGATTTGTACAATATGTCGGAATAGCCGCAGACGAACCGGCGAGGCTTACAAGGCTTGACGGTACAAATAAAATATCATTACTTGCCGAATATGGCTATACTGAACAAATGGCTTATGATTTATGCAGCAAGTATGATTTGCTGTCCCCAATATATAAGTATCACAAAAGGGGCGGTTGTTGGTTCTGTCCTAACGCGACTTACGGCGAGTTTGCATATTTGAAGCAATACCACCCTGACCTATGGAATGAGCTTGAAATATTATCAAAGGACAAAAACCTTGCAAGTCAAAAGTTCAAATATGGGAATACATTTTCCGAAGTCGATAAAAAGATTGATGAATTTATCGCAAAACAAAAAATTTAATTTTATGGAGGTATTTTAATTATGGCAACACTTGAAAAAATCGAAAAGGATATTATAAGGACAAAAGCAAAGATAAGCGAGTATCAGCAAAAATTACGCAATCTTGAAGCGCAGAAAGTCGAAGCCGAGAATTTGCAGATTGTAAATCTCGTTAAGGCTGTTAAACTTAGCACTCCCCAGCTTACCGTACTTTTAAGCGCGTATGCAAAGGGTGATGTTCTTCTTCCCGACGAGTACGAGGAGGAATTAAAGGCTATTGAGGAAAACGAGCAGCAGGAGGACGACGCGAATGAAGAATAAAATTATTGCGATATTATCAGCAGCTTTATTATGCTTTGGCGGAATGTGCGGAATAACCGCACACGCAAACTATGACAGTACAGCAGCAGCGCCGGCGGCAACGGAAACGCCGAAGCCGGCGCGTACCATATCAACAGCGGGCGCGGGGCACGTTGTAGACAACATTTCCGACAGTGATAAATTGCAGTTTATAAGCGTAACCGCAAAGGACGGCAGCGTATTTTTTATCGTTATCGACAAGCAGAATGTAAACGATAATGTGTATTTCTTGAATAAGGTTGATATATCCGACCTTGAAGCGCTTGCAAAGGAAAACAGCGCGGCAGTACCCGCAGCAGTAAAAGCAAGCCCTACACCGCAGGCGCAGGCGTCGCCGTCGGCGGAGCCGGACGGTAAGACGAAAACCGCGCCGAAAACCGATAAATCAAAGTCAGGCAATTCAAGTATAATGCTTATTCTGATTGCGATTATAGGTATAGGCGGTCTTGGCGCGTACTATTTCAAGGTTTATCTTCCAAAAAAGAATATGGAAAACGCCCCCGATTTGGAAGATTTTGAATTTACCGACGGCGAGGACGAGGAAACCGAAAACGAGGACGATACATATACAGAAGATGAATAAAATATATTGCAATATTACTTTGTTTATGATATAATATTTATTCAAGAAATTTTATACTTACTAACAAGTAGAAAGGAGATTGTATATGAGTAAGGTTGATGAATATACAGGTAATGGAATGATTGTAGTTAGTGATGGTGAAGTTTGGGCGGTAGATGATAGCGGACTACCTGATGTAATAGGAGAAATAGGACGTGTTGAATTATCCATAGAAATGCCAGAAAACTTAATTGGCATATATCGAGTTGAGCATATAATGTTATTTGATGAAGATGATGAGGAATTATATGACGACCAAACATTAGTGGATAATACGGAATACCATTCAGAAAGAGCGTTAGTAAAAGCAGTTGCAAAAAAATACGGTATTTCAGAGGATATTATAACTGTTTTATAAAGGATAATATACAACCACAAAAACAGCACTCATTGTTGGGTGCTGTTTTTGTATGTAAAAATAAAGGAGGAATGATTAAATAAATGAAATTAGTAATTGCGGAAAAGCCGTCGGTAGCCCAGAGCTACGCAAAGGCTTTGAACATAACCGCTAAGAAAAGCGGATATTTTGAGGGAAACGGATATATCATTACTTGGTGTATCGGACATCTTGCAGGCTTGGCGGACGCAGCGGCGTATGATGAAAAATACGCGGTATGGAAATATGAGGATTTACCTATCCTACCTGAAAAATGGCAGTTTGCCATAAACAAGGGCAAGGAAAATCAGTATAAGGTTGTCAGCGGTTTAATGAACCGAAACGACATAACCGAGATTATAAACGGGTGCGACGCAGGACGCGAGGGCGAATTGATTTTCAGATTTGTATATAATATGTGCGGCTGCAAAAAGCCGTACTTCCGTTTATGGATTTCCTCAATGGAAGAAAGCGCAATCCGCGAGGGATTTAATAACCTCAAAGACGGACGCGAGTATGATAATCTTTATAATTCCGCGTTATGCCGCGCAAAAGCTGATTGGATTATCGGTATAAACGCAACAAGACTGTTTACATCACTGTATAGAAAGCATTTGAATATAGGACGCGTTCAGACGCCTACCCTTGCTATGATAGCAGAACGGGACAGCAAAATTTCAATGTTCAGGAAAGAAAAATATTATACCGTTGAAATTGACGGCGGCAATATTAAGGCTGTAAGCGATAAGATTTCCGACAAAGACGAAGCGCAGAATTTACAAGCGGCTTGCCACGAAAGGCAGGCCGTTTGTATTTCCGCTGTTAAAGAGAAAAAGAAAACAGGCGCGCCGAAACTGTTTGACCTCACAACATTACAGCGCGAAGCAAACCGAATATTCGGATATACGGCGAAACAGACGCTTGACTATGCTCAATCGCTTTATGAAAAGAAGCTGATTACATATCCGAGAACCGACAGCCGATATTTAACGGACGATATGCACAATACTGTTATTAAAATCGTTCATATAGCGTCAAAATTCGCGCCGTTCTCAAACTGTACGGATTTTAAGCCTGATACATTCTGCTTATTCAATAATGAAAAGGTATCAGACCACCACGCTATTATTCCGACGGCAGAAATTGAAAATATCAGCTTGGCGGAAATACCAAACGGCGAAAGTAATATACTTCACCTTATTATGTGCAAGCTGTTATGTGCGGTTAATTCCCCGTATGAGTATGAAACGATTACCGCAGTTTTGGAGTGCGGCGGCGTACAGTTTACGGCAAAGGGTAAAATCATTTTATTTGAGGGCTGGAAAAATATCGAACAGCTTTTTAAAAGATATATTCATTCGGACACAGACCGCGCCGAAGATGTATTTTGTATTACAAAAGGCGAAACCGTTACCGTTTCATCAGAAGTCAAAGAGGGTTATACCTCACCGCCGAAAGCGTTTACGGAGGACACTCTATTATCATCAATGGAAACGGCAGGAGCCGCCGAAACAACGGACGAAGCGGAACGCAAGGGCTTGGGAACGCCGGCGACAAGAGCGGCAATTATAGAAAAGCTGGTACAGACAGGTTTTGCAGAGCGTAAGGGCAAGTCTATTGTTGCAACTCATAACGGTATAAGTCTTGTCAGCGTTCTTCCCGAAAAGCTCACATCACCTATTCTAACGTCCGATTGGGAAAATAACCTTGCCGAGATTGCAAAGGGCAATTATCCGCCGGAGCAGTTTATGAAAGGAATTGAGGATTTGACAAGGGAGCTTGTAACCACATATTCATTCATCACAGACGAGGACAGAGCGATATTCCGCGCGCCGCGTGAGGTTATCGGTATATGTCCCCGCTGCGGTTCGGACGTACACGAAAGCAAAAATAACTTTTATTGCGCTAATAAAAGCTGTAAATTCGTTATGTGGAAAAATGACAGGTTTTTCACAAGCAAGCGAAAAGAGATTACAAAGAAAATGGCGTCTGATTTGCTCGCAAAAGGCAGAACAAAGGTAAAAGGCTTGTATTCCGAGAAAAAGGATAAGACCTATGACGCGGACGTGGTTTTAATCGACAGCAACGATAAGTATGTACATTTCAGGCTGGATTTTGACGGAAAGTGAGGTTGATATATGGCAGATACAGAAGGCACACCAGATTTTCACTTGGCCGCTTATGTTACCAATCTTGGAAAATATAACGAGGGATATTTAGTAGGCGAATGGGTGAAGTTCCCTGTTACTCCTGATGAAATGCAAGATGTATTTAGGCGTATAGGTATAGGCGGAAAAGATGTATTCGGTTCGCCGTATGAGGAATGGTTTATTACAGACTATGATTGTTATATTGACGGGATATATGATATGTTGAGCGAATATGAGAGCCTTGACGAATTAAATTATCTCGCAGACAAATTAGATGAAATGTCGGACGCGGAAGTACAGCATTTTAAGGCTATCGTTAAAATGGGCGAACATTCAGACAGTGTACAGGATTTGATAAATCTAACTGAAAATCTTGATTGCTACGAAATATATCCAGATATTACAGACGAGTATGATTTGTGATATTACCTTATCAATGAATTGGGCTGTTATGATATGAACACACTGAAAGCATTGGAAAATTACATTGATTATAAGGAGTATGGAGATGATACTGCGCTGAATGAAAACGGTGTATTTACGGATTACGGTTATGTTGTGTGTAATCAAAGTGATTTTAAAGAGATATACAACGGCAGCCGTGATGATATTCCTGACGAATACCGTATAAGCTCTATACCCGATATTGAAGCTGAACAGAAAGACGCTGTAAAAACAGAAGAAAAAAAGCCGTCAATTCGTCAGCAGCTTGCGGAAAATAAGTCAAAATCCGAAAAGACGCAATCCGTACCGTTAAGGCAAAAAAACGATTTGAGCCTATGAGGTTTGGTATCTGATGAAACGTATTGACATAACAAACGGAATTATGCGGATTGATACTAATACGGAAACATTTGATATTCAGAAAATCCAAAACCGCCGTTTTATGTATAATCCGCAGACAGGCACGTTGATTTTGGGAATACAAACACAATGCAACGATTTCTTTTATAAAAAGGTTACGGAATATCGGCGTATAGGTATAAGGTCAAATTTCAACGAGTTTGTGAGTGGCTGGGTTGGAAGCGGTAAAACGGGCGTAATAGATTTTACGCCCTCCGTTCCGACTGCCGCAAAATCTATTTTTAATAAAGCGCTTGATACGCTTATTATGTTTTACAGAAATAACGCAAATATGAAAACAGAAATAAGAGGGTTCGGCAATACGAAGCCGCAGCCTTTGGAAAATATTATAACTGAAAGAGAGGTTGAGCTAATGGCAAAAGCACAAGCAACAAAAGCGCCTGAAAAATCGGAGCCGTCAAGGGCTTCTGTACAGGCGATAGAATTATCCGGCGAAACGCCCTATGAAAAATTGAGCGAGATTTTGAAAAAGCTGGAGGACGGAGTGAAAGACATATTTAACGGCGATAAATATGCGGAATATCTTGCGTGTATGTCAAAATTCCATAATTACAGTTTTAGAAATTCGCTTTTGATTTTAATGCAAAAGCCCGACGCTTCTATGGTGGCGGGATTTGGCGCATGGCGCGATAATCACAAACGCACAGTAAAACGAGGTGAACGCGGTATTAAAATAATCGCGCCGTCCTCATACAAAACAAAAAAGCAGATTGAGAAAATAAATCCGGCAACAAACAAGCCGATTATAGGCTGGGACGGTAAACCGCTTACAGAGGAAAAAGAAGTAACTATCCCCACTTTCCGAGTTGCTACCGTATTTGACTTGTCGCAGACGGAGGGCGAACCGCTGCCGAGTTTGGGAGTTGACGAGCTTACGGGCAATGTTGCGGATTTCAAAAAGTTTTATGCCGCACTTGAAAAAATATCGCCTATGCCTATTGGGTATGAGGATATAGATACGGGAGCAAAGGGATATTGTAATTTTGAAGAACAGCGAATAGCCGTAAAAAACGGTATGAGCGAGGTTCAGCAGTTAAAAACGCTGATACACGAAATTGCACACGCTAAACTACACAATATTCTCAAAGAAAAATCAACGGAATTGACGCCCGAAGAACAAAAGAACAATCGTACAATGGAGGTTGAAGCTGAAAGCGTCGCCTATACCGTTTGTCAGCGATATGGGATTGACACTTCCGATTATTCTTTCGGATATGTTGCGGGTTGGAGCAAAGATAAGGAATTACCGGAGTTAAACGCTTCCCTTGACACAATACAAAAAACGGCGAATGAAATTATATTAGGCATTGACGAGTATTATAAAGAGCTTGCAAAGGATATTGAGCAGACCGAACAGGAAACGGATTATACACAATTTACGGGCTGGGATTTTAACGGCGGATACGCTGCAATCAATACAGACGCTAATTATCTGCAAGTATTTTTTAATGAAAAGCCGGACGATAATATCCGCGCCGAATTAAAGGCAAACGGTTTTCATTGGGAGCCGAAAATAAAAGCGTGGCAGCAGCCATTAACAGGCGAAGTCCTTAACGCTGCTGACAAGGTGGAGTATATCAGACCATTAGACGGTACATTACCGTCTGAATTTCAGAAACGAAACGAGGAACCGGCGAAGATAGCCGAACAGGACGGATTTTCTGAATTGTCGGACGCAGACGCGGCAGACGGCGCAAAAGTATTTGAGCCGGAGGACAATTCCAAAGACACACCTACCATTGACGAGCTTGAAGCAAAGGCGAAGAATGGCGAACCTGTCGCTATTATGGATATTATCGCGGCAAATGAAGCGGAAAAAGTTAAGAAAGGCAAAACGCCTTCCAAAAATGAGACATCTAAGAAAAAGCCGTCAATCAAAAAGCAGTTGGCGGAAGCAAAGGCGCAGGCAGATAAACAGCCGCAAAAATCCGAAAAGGTCAAAAATGCGGCTTTGGAGGTTTAAGCTATGCGTAAGTTTGAAAATGTGGATATTATAAATTCGCTGCGCCGAATAATGAACATAAATACAGAGCATTACAAAAATGATTTTTTTCTTGATGTTGATACAATACATACGGCAGCGTTAAGCGACAGTGCAGAAGATAAGTATTTACTTTTTATGTCGCGTCTGAACGGTACATACTGTTATTGTGAAACGGACGTCTTTACAAAAGATACATCAGCATATAATACTTGGACATACTATGGCGAACAGGCACACGACAATATTATTGCCTATGCTATTAAAATAACGGGTTTTGAAAATGAAGTCATCAAGGGCAATCTTTATGAATTAGATTATCCGAAGCATTTTAAACACGTTATAAATGTTTCGGTGTGTGCCGATAGTGTTTCCGCTGATGAAGAATTAAAATTTACTCTATCGTGCGAGCATAAACGACTTGAAAAGCTGAAATGCGGCAATATTGACAATCATATTGCGGATTTGTCAAAAAAGAAAATCAAGGCGCAGCTTGATAAAATGACGGAAGCTGAAAAGGAGGATATTATAACCCACGTCGAATTAAGCAAAGATTTTGGCGAAGCAGATTTACTAACGCAGGCAGATATTGATTTATACAATGCCATAATTGCAGAACGGACAGCGAAAAAGCCATCAATCAAAAAGCAGCTTGCGGAAAACAAGGGTAAATCCGAACCGATGAAATCAAAAACACAACAACAAAAGGAGGATATTTTACTATGACATTTTCACAGGACGAAATAAATTTGATGTGTATTTATGATACATCTGATAAGACGGAGCTTTTAAAAGAGCTCCGTTTTTCTGTTCCGTACATTGAAGATACGGAATTAAAGGAAATTACGGAAACGGTTATTGACAAGCTGGAGCGTATGACGAATGATGAATTTTCTAAGCTGGAGCTTGAACCTGATATTGATATGGAGGATTAGCCTATGGCAGATGAAAAAGATTTTAGAGAGCCGGACGGTGCTACTCAGGATTACGAATTAGACGAAGTATTTGAACTTGCTTTTGAAATAGACGCATTTTTAAGAGCGCATAATTTGAAATACAGGACAAAATTTCCTATGGAACAAAGGCAGCGTGAAATACTTGCGGATAAAATGTTAGAAAGCGACACATTTTATATTAAACATCTCATATCTTCCGTATTGGGACACGAGGGCGACGCACTGATGAACCGCCTTAATGCTTATGAAACGGAATTTAGAAAAAATCAATATTCTGTCTATCATCTGAAATCGGATTATGACAAAAAATGCGGATATAGCTTAAAGTCTGAAAGAGAAAAAGGAAATTATATAAATAAGGATATGTATGAGATTGTTCGTTCCGAACCGCTTGAACAGTATAAAACGCCTATGGAAATAGACGTAGGCTTAATGATAAATAAAGCCGCCGGCGCTGCTGTTTATCAGCCTGATTTAAGGGATATTATCGTCATAAATTATGACGGTCAACAAAAGGCATATTTCAAAGGATTAAAGGAATATACAGAAGCTCCCGAATTTACAGGGGTTCATATAACATCGGCGGCATTAAGTAATTATAAAGGTCTGACGGCTTTTCTCGGAAAAGACGGTAATGTTTATTTGGGAAAAAGTGAACGCAATCTATATAATTCCGAAAAAAAATCATTGCCGTTTTATAACAATTCGGATAATTCCTTAACCTTTATTTCCGATAATAAAAAAATGTTCTCTTTCCTATGCGGTTCTGGCTGGGTATTATCTCAATCTGAAATGATAGAAAACGGAGCTTTTACAAAAAGTGATTATCAGGAATTTGCGGAATTGCAAAAAGGTGTATTATCAAAATTTGAGCCCATACGGGAAATAACCTTTAATGGTGAACCGTTCAATTATCCCGATTACAACCGTAATATTGAACAGACAGCCGAAAAACAAAAAAATGAAAAAGGAGTGTTAAAAAATATGAATGACTATAAATTTGCAGCTTTTATCGTCAACCGTTCCGAATATGACAACGGAAACAGAGAAACAAGCGGTACGGAACTGTCTTTCCCGACAGACGCGGAAACGGTAAAGCGGACATTTGCAGAAATAGGCTTACCTGAAAACGCAAGCCCTGATACATACTTTTTTGATGATTACGCTTGCGGCAATGATGATTTAAAAAAGTGTTTAACTATGTATGAAAGCGTTGACGCGCTAAATTATTTTGCTATGCGTATATCGGAATTGGAAGATACTGAAATGACCGTTTTTCAAACCGCGCTTAAAGCCGGCGAATGTAAAAATATAACGGACGCAATAAATATTACATACAATATGGAGTATTATAATATTGTTGACAATATATCTAATTGGGCAGATTACGGAAAGTATATTGCACACCGAGATATGCTTGATGAAAGAAATATGAATTATGAAGAATACGGCAAACATCACGCATACGATCATGGCGGATATTTGCTTGACGGTATTGTCTTAGAAACAGGCTGGACGGAGTTTGACAAAGTGTATGACGGTAAAAACATACCTGACGAATATCGCGTTACCGTACCTACGGAGCCGCAAAAAATGACCGTTCTAATTGTGCCGCCTATGCAGGAGCCTTATATAAAGGAAATTTCGACAGGTCTTGAAGCCCTCCAGAAAGAGGTTGGCGGCAGAATTGAAGTTGTATATCCGTTTGCGGAGCCTGTCGGTCTTATTTGTAATGACGAGGGCAAAAATGAGAGAATGGAATTAAACCGTGCGCTTTATGACGCAGAGGATAATATGTACGATATTATCGCAGGAACATTTGTATTAGCAGGATTATCTGGCGACAACTTCGGCAGCCTTGATAAAGACCAGATAAAGCAGTTTTCAGAGCGTTTTGCTAAACCTGAAATGTTTATGAGAATTAACGGAAAAATAACGGCGGTCGAGGTCAAGCCCTCAATTAAAGCAAAGTTAGACAGATTGCAAAAGGAACAAAACAATACTGATAAGCCGCAGCCGCAGAAAAAGCCGCGTGAGGAAACGCTATGAGTGATATTATACGAATGACGCCCGAACAGGCGCGGCGGAGCCGAGCATTGATAAAAAATCAATGCTGTAATTATGACAACGGGAATTGTATTTTACTTGATGACGGCGAGCCTTGCGTCTGCCCTCAAAGTATTTCATATTCACTTAATTGTAAATGGTTCAGAACAGCGGTTTTGCCGAATGATAAAGAATTGTACATAAAGCTGATGAAGCCGAAGAACAGGAAAAAATGTACGGTTTGCGGTAATGAATATACGCCGACAGGGCGCAATTCAAAATATTGTGATAAATGCCGCCGAAAGATACGATTGCGTAAAGACGCTGAACGGAAAAGAAATAAGCGGTCTATGTCCGCATTTTAAGGGAATAAAACCGCATAAAATCAAGTGTTTCAAAGCCTAAAATTGATAAAGTAATGATAGCATATCAAATACCCTTAAAATAGGATTGAAAACGCGGACATTTTATATTAAATATAGATAGGAATAACTGTTATATTAGCCGTTATTCCTGTCTTATTTTTTTGATGTAAAAAGGTATTTACAATAATAGTAATTTATGATATATTTATAAATGCGAAAACAATTTTTATATTTATAGCTTTTTTTGCATACAATTTTTTTTGGCACGAAGAAAAACATTTTTATCATATGATAAAAATGCGTACTCTTTTTAATACTTTGTGCCATATGTTACAACGTATATTGGAAAGTATAAAAATTGTTTTCGCAGACAATAGAGTATCGCATTTTTTGTGCGTTGCCTCTATTGAAGCGACGCACTTTTATTATGCAATTTTATTTAATGAAAAGAGTTGTTACATATGGATTTAAAATCTACCCTATATCAAAAATTATCAGAACAAGATAAACAAAACATAAAAGAATTAACGAATAAATATAAAACATCTGATTATACATTAGCAGAAATTTTTAATGTAAAATCCGAAATCTACAAAAACATTCCGCTCTCACAACTTTGTTTGTCTGCAAGAGTCGTGTCTGCTATTATACGATTTAAAAATATTATTGATTTAGAAAAACTACTAAATTTGACTTTGCCGCAAATATGGGGAATAAAGAATTTGGGTGAAATTGGGATTAACGAATTAGTATTACTTATTCAAAAATATATAAATGACCATACTCCTAAAACGAAGAATAGTGTACAAAAGCCAACAAACGAAGAAATCCAAAATTTGCTCAATGCCATACATTCACAAGGACGTAGCGTAAGAGAAGTTACCGAGTTGTTAGAAAAGAATATTATATAGTCAAAGAGAAAAAGGAAGCATAACCGCTTTGGTTATGCTTCCTTTTGTAAATCCTTTTTGCATAACTCTATTGCTGCGTCTTTTTCTGCTTGTGTAAAAGTATAATCCAACCAATGCCAATTACCGTTAAAATCCACATAATACAGTTGTTTATCATATTCGGACGATATAACATATTTGTCCTCGTCAGCGTGATATGAAATCTCTATTCCAAAACAATCCTCTTTATAATACTTTCCGTCTATTTTCTTTGCTTGGGCTACATATTTGCTTGGAACATCAGTAACCAATATTGCGAAAACCTTTATATCGTCTAAATCATCACAATTATCTATTTCTTCAATTTTCATTTTACGGCAGCCTCCAATAACAATTTCCTTGCGACTGTAAACATTTCCATTCCGACAGCGGGAATATCTCGATAACAGGTATCAAGTGAAAATTGCTCGTCATAATTAAATGACGTGTCTGCTGATTGATAGATTTTCTCATAAGCCGTTTTTGTTGCAGTGTCAATATCCATACCGTTCTGAACCGCTGTAATCACATCTGCAAGCAATACCTTTAATTCTTCCTCCGCTTTTGCGTATGCGTCAGGTCTTAACTGTTTATCCCTCATAACGCGGATTGCGTTCTGCGCGATTGGCGATAAGATACCGTAACCGTTACCGTCTGTCTGATTTGCCATTACAGCCTTGCGGATTTTTGTATTAGCATATCCGGCAGCTAATGTGTAACCGAGCTTGCCCGTCTGCACTTCATCAAGAATATCACCTACAATATTTTCAGTGATTTGGATTTGTGCTTCTGTCGCATTAAGCGGCGCGCTTTCTCTTGGAATCGGGGCGGCAAACGCTGTTGTCGCTGTCGCTGATAATGCAGCGATTAGTGTTAGTGTAATAATTTTCTTTTTCATAGTGAAAACCTCCTGAAATTAAAATATATTTTCTCTATACTAATTATATCACTTACTATATGCCGCGCCCAGCCGGAAAAGCGCACAAGGTTTTAACATCAGCCTGTATAAAACGCCGAATGACTATTCTATCTGATTTTCTCTTGTCGGTTCGCTCCTTTGCGGAGTGTGCAGCATAGCGTCAACATTAGCTTTTACAATATCAATTTCGGACACCTCTTTTTTCGCTTTTCTGTAATCGGTATATAATTTCTGCCGCTGCTCCTCTAATTCCATACGCTGAACATTTACGCTTTCAAGCGTCGGTAATTTTCTATCGGTCTGCTCCTGCGATAAATATTTATGAGAAGCCTTAAATAAAATAATTTCCCGTTGGTGTTCCTTTTCAAACTTTGCCTTGTTATTCGACTTGACATATTTATCATATACAGGACGGAGCGCCTTATATGTGCTTATATGCTTTCGTAAAATATTTATGTCGTTCAAATTCCGTTCAACTGATTTGAACTTGTCGGCGGTATCGTCAAACTGTTTGCACGTTTCATCAATACGGCTTTCCAATTCCGAATAGCTGTTTATATTATGCTCGGTCAAATAATTAAGCGTCTTTGAAGCCTGTTTAAGATTATTGATTTTAGCCCAATGCTCGTAGCCCTTGCTTTCTTGCGCCTTAATGCAATTCTGAATATCAATAATAAGGCTGATACGGTTATCACGAATAATCGGCTTGCGTTTGCGCGATTTTTCAATCCGTTTTGTAATTCCCTCAACACTGTATCTTTCGCCCAGCGTTTGAGCTTTCAGACGTATAAACCGTTCCTGCCCTTTGGCGCGGACAGATATATATTGACCTCGTTTTATCTCATAGCCCTGTAATTCCATAAGACGCAAAAAATCCTCAAAATCTTTTACTTGCGGAATTATCTTGTCAATCTCGGTTTTCAGTTTCGCCCTCCAGCTTGTCGGTTTATTCTCATACTTGGTATTTTTATTTTTCCTTTCAGCGTTTGGTTCGACAACGGATAATCCGTATTCCTTGCATAGTCTGTCATTTATGCGGCGTGAATGGTTATACCACTTTTCATTGATGTGGATATGCTTGTAATCAACAAAACTGACGTCATTACAAATTATATGATTATGAATATGTCCCTTGTCAATATGCGTTGTCAAAATGTATTCAAATTTACCGCCCAGCAGTTCATCAGCGAAACGCTTTCCGATTTCGTGAGCCTGTTCGGGTGTGGTTTCACCCGGCGAAAATGCCTGTATGATATGACGCGCGAGATGTTCTCCCTTATTATATGCGTGTTCTCTTGTGCAATCAAATTCAATATCTGCAATTTCAGGAGTACAGGCGTATGCGTGAACAAGCAGCTTTGCGTCTGTCTTATCGGGATTTAAAATATAGTCAATGGCTTTTCTTAGGGTAGTGTCAATAGTATGGTTCGTTGTAATTGCCATATTTTATTTAACCTTTCTTGAATTTCCTTTATATCTTCCTCATAAATGGAGCCGGTTTCATTTACGCGCTTTGCAATTTGATTTATATTAACGCCGATAGAATGTAATTCCTTGTTCATTTCCTTAATGTTGGTTGTGTCAGTATAAATAATTAAACCGTCAATCGCCATTTTCCGTAAATACGCGCCTATCTGTCGTGTCGGTAGCTGCGCCATTTTCTGCTCAATTAACTGTTTTTCTTCTTCTGTTACTCTGAATTTGATTTGAATATTTCTTTTTCGCTTTTCCATATATTTACCTCCGTTTTTTATCTGGGTTTGGGATTTGTTCCCAAAATATTTTTTGTGACTTTTGCAAGGCATAGACAAACAAAAAATCGCCGTTCGGGTACCCGGCGGCTTTGCTTGCTGGTAGCAAAAACCCCTTATATATGGGTAACAAATAAAAATAAGTTTTTCTGCACATCTTTAATGAAAATATAGCAAAACAGTGTAAAAATCTTGACAATTTATAGCTTTTATAATAAAATTTATTTATTGTGATTGTGTTGTAATATACATAAAGATATTACGAATTTACTGAAAAATATTTTTAATTTACATTGAAAGTGAGATGAAATAATGACACTGTGTATAGCTTTATGTGATGATGATAAAATAGCCTTAAATAATGAGTTAAGGCTTATAAAAGATGTTTTAAATGAAAAGAAAATAAAACACTCAATCGACATTTTTAGTTCACCGCAAAAGTTGTTACAGTCCGACACTGTCTATGATATTATATTTTTAGACATTGAAATGGCTGAAATGGACGGTATTAGTTTAGCTGAAAAAATAAGTATAACAAATAAAAGCTGTTTATTCTTTTTTGTAACCAATTACGAAGCATATTTTGATAATGCGTCTAATGTGCGACCGTTCAGATTTTGGACAAAACCAATAGACAGGCGCCGCTTGGTCTATGGAATTGACTCAGCTATACAGGAGCTATACAAAAATAATCAATTCATCAATGTAATGGTAAATTCGGAAAACATACAAATATTTATCAGTAATATTATTTACATATATGTTCAAAACAAGAAAACACATATTATAACGACCAAAGGTGAAATTATTGTAAGTATTCCGTATCAGACGGTTTTTGAACAAGTAAAAGATTACACAAATTTTTTTGAGCCTTTTAGGGGATATTGTATAAATTTCAGTTATATAAAAAGATATGGCAAAGATAAAATCTATTGCGGATATAGGGAGACAGAATATGAAATATATTTGTCGCGGCGTAAGCAAGAGGATTTTCAAAAAAACTTTGCTAAATGGATTGGAGAAAAATAATGCGGATTGATTTAGGAATGGTATTAGCAATAATATTTGAATATATAATTTTTATTTATTATGCTGACACTTTATTTTACAGAAAAAGAAATAAGTATCTTTGTTATGCAATAATTGCATTAGTTTATATTGCTGATTTGTTTATATGTGCACGCGGAAAGATAGTTGTAAATACTTTAACTTTTGTTGTAATACACCTTGTTATTTTTGGCGTATGTTATCGCATTAGCTGGAAAAGCGCATTGTTTCAAAGTATTTTACTCGCGGCTATAACTTCGGCGTGTGAATTTTTAGTTATATTTATTCCATATATTAGAATTATACCTGACAATACCATAGCAATGACATCTTCACAGTCGCTTATATTGACATTTGCAAGCAAACTCTTATATTTAATTGGAATAATGATAATAAGCCGCGTATTCTGCAAAAAACAGAAAAATGTACAAGCTACCTCTCTTGGACTTTTATCTATTCCTATTTTGACTGTTATTATAATTATGCTTGTGATGAAAGTCAATACAACATCACACTTATTGTCATTGGTGTGCTTCATACTAATAATAATGAATATTATTATTTTTGCAATAAATCAAAAATTGATGATAATGGAAACAGAGAAAGCAGAGTTGGAAGCTCAGCAATTAAAAGAAAAATTTGATTATGACGAATATATGATGTTAAAAGAAAATAATCAGCAAGCCTCAATACTTAATCACGATTTCAAAGAACATATAGGTGCTTTAAGCTCTTTAATCGGAGCTGATAATGAAACCGCTCAGGAATATATAAAATCTATTTGCGGCAAATTTTCTCAGCCTAAATTTATTGAATATTCAGATAATAAAATCTTAAATGTGCTTTTATCTAAGAAGAAAGAAGAATGTGAAAATCAAAATATACAATTTTTGATAGATCCCATACGAGCCGAGCTGTCGTTTTTTAACGATATGGATATTGTAACTATATTTTCTAATTTAATAAATAATGCTATGGAAAGCTGCGCCCATTCATCAGAGAAAAAAATTTATTTGAATATACATACTGAAAATCAAAATTTTATAGTTATAAAGATAGAAAATACATCAGATATAGAGCCTATTGTAATAAACGGCAGACTAAAAACTCACAAGGATAATGCGAAGCTGCACGGTATAGGAATGAACAGTATCAGCAGAGCATTATCAGCTTATAATGGTTCTTTGGATTGGAAATATAACAAAGAACAAAAGATATTTTCCACAACGATAATAATACAAAATTTAACCGCTTAGGCAAATATACGACCGCTTAGGCAATTTGGGTTGACTTAAATAACATTATTTGCTAAAATAATTTCATCAAAAGAGAAGGAGGAATTTACTATGCTATTAAGTAGAGTAAAAAAGTTGTGTCAAAAAGGAGCGTCATTTGCAATCAAGGCATTGCCTGTTATTGTACCTGCATTTCTTCTTTTTCACACAAACTCAACCTGCTGTATTGTAAACGGTCAGCCGACGCCGCCGAACAGCATAAAAAAGTACAGAAAGTTTTAAGCTATGATACATAAAATTTCAGAGAAAGCAATTATGTATGCAATCCTCAATAACTACATAAAACAGGAACAATATGACGAATATGTATATGCCCTTGAAATTATCTTAAATATATTGATTACAGATATTACTATGATAATTATAGGACTTGCTATGGGTATGATATGGGAATGTATTTTATTCTGGCTCGTATATAAAATCTTGCGTAAATATTGCGGAGGGTATCATTTCTCAACATCGCTGAAATGTTATTTATCATCTTGCATTATGTGTCCGGTTGTATTGGCAGTTGTAAGGTATGTTCCGTACAGTATGACCGTATGGGGCTTGCTTACCTTAACAGCGCTGATAATACTTTCTATTCTTTCACCTGTTGAAGCGGCGAACAAGCCGCTTGACGAAAAAGAACAGCGGATATTCGGAATAACGGCGAGAATTTTAATAATCATAAGTGCGGTATGCTGGAGTGTAACAGCCATAGTCTTTCGTCAGCTTATATTATCTAAAATCATATCGCTTAGTATTATAAGTGTTGCTGTGTTTGTTATAGCCGGTAAAATGTATTTAACTGTACGAAAACACAATTAAGAATTACCCTTATCCAAAAAAGGATAAGGGTAATTTTTTGTCAAATTTTAACCGCTGGGGCAAATATACGACCGCTTAGGCAAAAGCTATTGACATCAAAATTTTCCTGCCGTATAATGCAGATATAAGCAAAACAGCTTATTATATATCCCCTCACAACCAATCACAATATAGTATTCAATACTATGGGATATATGGTAAATTGTTTATGATTTATAAACAGGGATTGAGTACATACGAAACGGTGCATTGTCTGATACGGACAGTTTGTAAAATCTGAATATGCGCGATAAATGCTATTTCTCAATGTTAGTTTAGTGAGCTTATCACATAGGGGCAAACCCGATATTTTGATGTTGCAGAAAAGCATATATCAAGCCGGCAAAATGATACGCGTATCGGCATAGGACGGTCTTATGGATTTTCTGTATGGATAATGCAAAGTTTCAAAAACAAAAAAAACAAATATAATGCTGATTTTATGTTAGACATAAAACAAGAGATACCCTCAATCTTAAATCTTTGCTGACCTGCTGGGATTAAAGATAAATAGAGTACCTCTCTTATACCTCAGTATATACAAATTCCTTTGATTTGTCAAGTGATGTGTAAGAGCTTGTTTATAGTAATTTAAAAAGACAAAACCGCAGGAGGAATAATATGAAAAAAATGTTGTTCTTAACACTAATAATCTTACTTGTTTACAATGTAAATTGTTTTGCAATTTCTACTATGGAAAATGAATTTGATTTATATTCCGGTCAACATCAGAGCACCTGTATTGACTATAAATTTCCATATATAAAAGAATTGGGAGTTGTTCATATACAAGTTGAAAATAATGGTTTTCAATCGTTTGAATTTACAATTAAAGATGGTGACAAACAAATAAAAAAAAATATAGTAAAGCCGTCAGATAAAATAGAATTTGATGTAAATATTACCCCCAGTATGTGTGGCGAATTTTCTGTTAGCGCACATTCTTGCCAAAATATAGGTGATACTATTGTTATATATCTTAATGCAATTCAAAAAATTTCAGCATTTAGTACAAATGCAAGACCTGTCCAAGATATAAGTTTCCCATTAAATTATTCTTCTTCTTGGGCAGTATTGTCAATAAATAGAGCAGTATCTTTGGGATATATAAACGAACGAATGCAAAAAGAATATACAGATCCAATCAGTAGAAAAGATTTTGGAATAATCTTATATAAAGTACTTAACCAAAATGATAAATTAGAACCTATTGAGAAACCTCTTGTATTCAAGGATATTTTTATAAATGAAATCAACACTTTAGCATCTGTCGGTATCATTAAAGGTCGTAATGATGATATATTTGGAGCAGAAGATAGTATCACTCGTGAGGAAGCTGTTACAATATTGGCAAGGACGGTAGATTATCTACAAATTCCCCTACTTACAAATACATATTCTAAATATGATGACGATAACAATATTTCAACTTGGGCGAAGGATAGTGTTTACTCAATGCAACAATGTAATATTATGTTAGGTACAGATAATAACAATTTTGAACCTCAGGCTAATTATACAAAAGAACAAGCGATTGCTACTATAATGAGATTATATAATGTATTGAACAAACAATAAAAAATATATCGGGAGGATAACAAATGAATTTAATAAAAAAAACAGTTGCTTTTTTGTTGATGTTTGCACTGTTAAGTTCTATGACAGCTTTTGCAGAAACAAATAACGCCATAGAGAATACATATGAACCGTTGCATTATCTAAATGACAATACATCAATTAGCATTGCCATTCCGTCAAATAATGCGTGGAAAACGGAAATAACAGCGTCAGAAATCAATTCGGAGTGGGACGACAGAGACATATTCAGCGTTGTGAATTTTAACAATGCCGATATGTCATTTGATAATAACAATGTTTTGACAATGACTTTTAATAATGTTGACTATGAAAACGGAAACCTTGTTGTTTTACTGTTCCGTAATGAAACAAAAGACGAATATTCGGCATTGCAGATTGATTTTTCCGAAACAGGCATACCTACTTTTCAATCTGAAATTCAGCGCGACAGAGTTATGAAGAACAGCCTTAGCCGTTCGGGTTCAATTATTGTTGACGATAATATTCCTGAAACAGTGAATGACGCAAAACAGGAATACAACAAAAATGTTGAGCCTCCTATGGATATTGTCTTAGCGGACAGTCAGGGCGCAGAATATAATCCTGTTCCGTACACGGACGCAGGCAGCCGCCAATCGACAACCACATCATCAACAAAGTTTTATGTTTATAACGCTAACGGTATAAAACAGGATAATTTGACAGCAAATGAACCGTTCTATGCTATTCAATACCTGTCAAAGAACAGAAAAACAAATTGGTATGTGGCGCAGTCTAATGACGGAACGGTGGTATTTAAGTACGAGCCATACAATACAAGTAAATTTTATTTGTTTCAATTCGGCAATTTCTACGGAACGGCAACAACAGCCGCAGAGGTTAAGGATTGGACTTCTTATGCTTTATATTCCCATTCCGTAAGAGCAGACGGCGTTTACGGCAGCAATACAAGCGGCAGAAGCGAGCCTCAGCCGTATTCTCATTCTTATTCATCAGCGATAAGAGCGCCGGAAGTGTGGGCGTTAGAGGGTAATACAGGCGCATATGTTTATAAAAAGTCAATAAGCTATGACGGCTACAAGTCAATGTCCTCAAAAGTTCTGCTTTCTCAGGCAAAATTGAAATTTGACAGCGATACACCTACAAACGCATATATCTATATGTCCTCTAACAGTAATCATTCATCAGGTGCGATTGCTTGTGACATAGGCTTGATAGGTGCGCCTGCAAATAACGGTGGCTGGTATCTGATAGCAAGCCGAAACAATAATAACAGCAATACCACATCATCAGCCGGAATGAAAACCTTTTACAGTTCCCCCATTGTGCAGTCAACATTAGTAAACGGCGAATACAGACCGAAGCATGATATATATTTATACTATACATACGGCGACGGAACGGTATATTGTCAGGTGCAGAATGTAATAACGGGAGTAGCGCAAGAGGGATATGTGGACGATTACAGATTTAACACATCAGCGCCTAACATCTGTCTTATGACAGGTACGTCATTAGTTCCCGATATTTACGATAGTACGGGAACGCAGACGGCAGGCGATATAAAATGCGGCGCATATTTAAAAAATGTAATCTGGAGTGAAAATAAAATTTATAAGCAATCTTTATGGAAAGGTACAGCGTACAGCTTCGCAGGTAATAATTCATCTACCACAAATTATTTACTGACATACGACAGAGATAATGCAAGCTGTACCGCTACAAGCGACAGAGATACTATAAACATTTTTTATGACGCTGCATATGAACAATAATAACAAGATAAGTTAAGAGAAAGGAATGTTTTACTATGAAAAAGGTAATTTTAGGTTTAATAATTGGTATAGTTATATCGACGGGCACAATATATGCAAAACAGATAAATGACACAATAGAGATTGCGTATAATAACATTAAAATATCAGTTTTCGGACAAGAGTGCATTCCGAAAGATACGGACGGAAATATTGTTGAACCATTCATATATGAGGGTACAACATATGTCCCTATTAGAGCTATTTCACAGGCCTTTGGAAAACGTGTGGATTGGAATGACGAAACAAAAACCGTTGAAATCTGCCAACCATTTTCCTATCAAGAAGTTATGAAAGCTCAAGATGTAATTAAAACATTTTTTGATGATTTTGCAGAAAATAATTATACTGAAATGAAAAAAGTTCTTAGCGAGCCATTTTCTCAATATGATATTTCTAATGGTGTATATGGTATGAAATCAGCCACATTATCGGGAATTGAGTATATAGAAGAAAGTTCAGATTGGTCTACTGATACATTGATTTTTAATTGCACTTTCGATAATGTGGAGTTTACTCCTAACGCAAGTAATAATAATGGGAATAACAAAGGAGCTTGTTATATATTAGTTCATAAAGATAGAGATACATACACTATAAGTAATTTTGTTTCTGGACTTTAAAATACTTTAAGGATAAAACCTCAATATTTTTCTTATACAGAATAACTTATTTACAAAATCAATATAATATGGTACAATATGGTTACTTTTATAATGTTTTTGTAATAAGGAGTGAACAGCGTACAGCCACAATGTGTGGATTGTCAAAAATTTATGCGCTATTATAGGATTATAGGGACTAATAAAAAGTCGGACTTGTCAAAAAAATTTGTTTGATAGGTTCGGCTTTTTTAGTTTCTAATGCGAAAAATGACCGTTTAAGACTAAATAATATAGAAAGCGTAATATTATGTGTATTTATGACAGATAGTATTATGCTTTTTTCTTTTTATACGGCAATGCTAAATATATATCAAAATTTTTTTGGGTATCTTTACGAAAAATCGTTCATTCAATATTATAAATCGTTTTTTTGTTTTATTATATCAAAAGTGTATGAATTATATCTTTTTGTTTCGATAAATAAAATGATATGTTTTTTTATAAGACCTCCGCCCGATATGCTTGATTTTTCTTACAAACTTTTTGCTAAAATACAGAGAATTTTTATTAAATGTTTTTTCTGAAAACAAGCAGAAATTTATCTAATTATTTGTTCCCCATATGAGGGATAAAAAATCAGTTTTCGGTGTTAGGAGTTAAAACTATGAGAGAATTTTCAGAACAGGACAAGCAGCGCATATCAAAACAATTTTGTTCCTTTTGTTGCAGCGTCCTAAAAAATGAAGCAAACAATATAAGAGCTGAATATAAACACTATGCAGATTTGGAAATGGATTTTAGTTTCCTAAGTGACAAGGAACAGGCAGAATTATATACATTTGATTGCTATTTTGTAACCGATAATGTTTTCAATGTATGTGATACTCGTATCATAGTATCTAACAATATGTTGGCAGAAGCTATAAACAAACTTCCTTGTGATTTAAGAGATATTGTTTTACTATCATACTTTGCAAATATGCCTGATATAGAAATAGCAAAACAGCTTGATTTAAGCTATTGGATTGTTTTTCGGGCGCGCATACGCGCATTAAAACGATTAAAGGCAATTATCAGTACGGAGGGCATTAAGTGAAAAAAACTTTATCAGACATTCCTTTTTCAATAATCGAAAAAGCAATAAATGAAGACATAGAAGCCATTGATTACATACTTGCTCATTATAGAAATTACATAATTCGTTTGTCTACGAGGGTTGCCCGTGATGAAAATAATAATGAATATATGTATGTAGATGATGATATGCGTTCAAGACTTGAAAATAAACTAATTTATAGTATTATAAAAAAATTTAAAATCTTGTCTTAAAATAGTGCGGGGTGCTTTAAGCACTCCGTAAAGTACACGATTTATCCGATATAAACGCATTATATCTCTAATGCGCTTATATGGGCTAAAATCCCCTTTGTTCTTTGACAACTGAATAATCCAATCATCAAATACTTTCTTTCCGAGCAGGAGCCGGCGGCTCGCCGTAATGAATGTAACAGCTTCTACCATACAAACAGTATGCCGAGTACGGACGTTTTACATTTTAGCGATAAGACCGTCAATAACTATCGGCTTGCAACCGATACGGCCACGATTGACGAAAAGTATAATGATACTCCCGCCTTGAACGCGTCACTGCATTGGGTGGCTGGACGAGAACCGTGCAGGGGTGAAATTCCCGTGATACTGATTAGCTATCAGTAGTTTGATGATTGTTTGAGTGATTGGGTTATTACTCTCGGTAGGTGGATTTAACATAAAATATTTATGGAGGTTCACTATTTATGAATGACACTACTCAAAACTTAGAACACAAAAATATTTGTAATAAAAAATCCCTTGACGCTGAAATTACATATCAAGTCAATGGAACCTCATTTGTTGTACAACCGATATTCAAAGAGAAATCTTTCGAAACATTAGGCTCTGTTTTATTACGGCTTATGACATCAAGCGAATAAAATTTTTAAAACAGGCTGACAGACGGTTAAAAGCGCGGTATAATATAAATGTAATACTGTTTATTTGACTGTCTGAAAGGAGGAAATAATGAAGCGGTCAAATAACAAACAAAAAGAAATGACAGCGGCTTTATATGTTCGTTTAAGCCGTGATGATAACTTAGAGGGCGATAGTTACAGTATAGGCAACCAAAAGAAATTACTAACCAAAATTGCAAAGGAAAAAGGCTATACAAATTTATTGATATTTTGCGACGACGGTATTTCGGGCGTTACAATGGAACGTCCCGGATATAAAGCTATGATTGAAGCGATAGAAAACAATAAAATTTCAGCCGTCTTTGTAAAAGACCTTTCAAGATTGGGACGTAATTATATTGAGGTCGGCAGACTTACGGAAGAATTTTTCCCTGAATATGATATACGGCTTGTTGCTGTTTCTGATAATATAGATACACAAGAGGGCGAAAATGAGCTTGCGCCAATAAAAAATCTTTTTAATGAATGGTATGCGCGCGATATTTCAAAAAAACGCCGTATCAGTAACAAGATAAAGGGTAATGCGGGCGAACCGCTCGGACTTCCCCCGTATGGATATATCAGAAATCCTGACGGAAAGAATTGGATTGTTGATGAAGAAGCCGCAAAGGTAGTCAAACATATTTATGATATGGCGCTTGGCGGTTTAGGTACAGACCAAATCGCTTGCAGGCTGGAGGAAGAAAAAATCCTTACTCCTGTAAACTATTGGTATAGTAAAGGGATAAGCCGTCCGGGCTTGAAAAGCTCTCAGGAATATCCTTATAAATGGCACCACTCAACAATTATCAATATACTTTCCAAACAGGAGTATTGCGGTGATGTGATAAACTTTAAAACCTATTCTAAGTCATACAAAAATAAAAAGCGTTATGAGAATGACAAAGAGAATTGGGCGATATTTAAAGATATTCACGAACCAATTATAGACCGTACCGTTTGGGAAAAGATACAGGAACGCCGAAGCAGGAGAACGCGCAAAAAGCAAGTAACAGGTGAAGATAAAAATATGTTTTCGGGATTACTTGTATGTGCGGATTGCGGAAGCAAACTCGGTTATCATTTCAATCAAGCTAATCACGATATAACCTATTTTAATTGTATGGGATATAACAGGGGCAGCAGAAAAATATGTACCTCAACGCATTATATCCGCACTGACTTTTTAGAACAGGTTGTACTCGGTGAGATTAAACGCTTAATGAAATTTGCCACTCTATATGAGAATGAATTTGCTAAAATTGTTATGGGAAATTCGATTAAAACGGCAGAGCAGGAACGACGCTCCAAACAAAAGGAACTTAACTCCTTGCTTGCGCGTGATAAAGAGCTTGACTTACTTTTTGAAAAAATTTATGAGGATAACACTCTTGGACGCATAAGCGACGACAGATTTTCAAAATTGTCTGTAAAATATGAAACAGAACAAAAAGAAAATGAAGTAAAAATCAATGAACTTCAAGCGGAGCTTGATAATGAACAGAATAGAGCTGTTACAAGCGATATGTTTTTATCTTCTGTTCGTAAATATACAAGGGCAAGGAAACTGACACTGAGAATGTTAAACGAATTGATTGACAAGATAGAAGTATATCAGGCTGAAAAAATAGACGGTAAAAAGGTACAGCGGCTTAAAATTCATTATAACTGTATCGGAGCTATTGAAATACCTGATTTAAGTAAATTACCTGAAAATAACGTATCAGTACATACACGTCAGGGCGTAAATGTTCAGTATGCTGCGCTTGCCGTATGAACACAAAAAAAGAATGTCCTTATTGGTTCAAGTCCAATAAGGACACTCGGTATGGTGCGTCTGACAGGATTTGAACCCGCGACACCAAGAATCGGAATCTTGTGCTCTATCCAACTGAGCTACAGACGCATATATTAATATTAACATATGCGTCTTACTTTGTCAATCAATTTATGAGTTCAACCGTACTTCCCGCAGAGCCTTTTTTCACGACAATCTTTTTATCGATTCTGTCTTTCAATTCTGAAATATGCGATATAATACCTACCATTCTGTCACTTTCCGAAAGCGAATTAAGCACTTCTATCGCCTGTTCAAGTGATTCATTGTCAAGTACACCAAATCCTTCATCAACGAACATTGACTCCAATTTAACACCGCCTGCGTTACGTTGTATAACCTCCGAAAGTCCGAGTGCCATACATAATGACGCCTTAAACGACTCACCTCCCGACAATGATTTAACGCTCCTTTGCTTGCCGGTATAATTATCAAACACATCAATATCAAGACCGCTGTGAGATTTCAAATTACTGTCGCCGTCATGCTTTACAAGTTCAAAACGACCGTTTGTCATATACGAAAAACGCTTATTGGCCTCATTTAGAATTGACCTAAAATATGCCGACTGAATGTACTGCTCAAACGCAATTTTTTGACGTTTTGAAAGTTCACCGTTTGCCGTCTGCGAAATATTCAGATATGTAGAATATCGTTTTCCGCTTTCGTCAAGTTCCGTTTTCAACTTCTGCGTTTCGTCCATTATACGCTTATTTATACTGATATTAGCAGTCAAGCTGTTCTTTTGTTCCGTTACTTCCTCCAATGAATTTTCTGTTTCTTCTTTATCTGCCTTTAATTTTTCAATATCAGTCTTTTCTGCCTTACCTATGTTTTCCTTAAGCATCTTTATTCTCTCATTGCAAGCACTTAATTTATTGTCATACTTCTTGATTTCATCACGCATATCTGATATATTTTCAATATCACTTACCAATATTTCAAGAGTATTTTCATTATCAATGCCGTACTTTTGCATTGCTTTTTCAAGCTTTTCTTCCTGCTTTTTTATACGTTCGTTTTCCGTTTTAGCCAAAGGCTCGTTTTCGTTTATAACAGCTTTGGCATTGTCAATGACTTTGACACATTCATTATAGTTTTGTTCGGCAATTTCAAAACTTTTTTGCATTTCATCAATCCTGTTTTCTAAATCGTCAAGCACCTTTTCCGCCTCGGACTTGTTTTTACAGCTTATCATTTTTTCAAGTGCCGTTATTTTGTTTTCGTCACCGTTTATAACCGTTTTCAAATCATTGATTTTAGCCGTAATTTCTTTGATTTTCTCATCGGTTTGATTGCATTTTTCGGTGTATGCGTTTAAATTTAATTCACATTCAATTCTTTCTGTATTGCGTTTTTCAACAATTTCAAGCTGTTCTTTTGCATTTGCAAGCTCATTTTTGATATTTTCCGCAATTTCTTCGACTGTATTTTCAGTTTCAATATCCATATCTTCAAGTGCGGTTTTAATTGAATTTTCAATTTTTTCACATTCATTCTTTTCTTTACTTGCTTTATCGGCAATTTTTCTGCACTCGTTATCTGCCATATCGGCACGTTGTTTCATTTCGTCAAGTTCATTTTCCGAAGGTGCGGTATCACTTTTTTGAGCAATGCAAGGATGATCTGTTGAACCGCATACGGGACACGGCTCATTTTCGTTCAAGCACTCTGCCAATATTCCCGCCTGCTCTCGTAAAAATAAACTGTAACCGTTATTATAAGTTTCTAAAGTTTGCTTATATAACTTTTCAGCATCTGTATATTGCTCCGAAAGTTTCTTATGTTTCTTTTGATGCTTTTTCAAACTGTCACAGTCAAGCATAACCTTTTGTATTTTAAAATTATGCTTCTCTTTTTCTTCATACAGGCTCTTTACCTTTTGCAGTTCGACTTCGGTTGATTTCAATTCAGAAAGTTTAATTTTTTCGTCTTCTGCTTTTTTCTTATCATCATTGAATGTAGCCTTTAATTTTTCCGACTCGTCATTAGCCTTTTTCAATGACTTTTGATTTTTTGCGGTTTCCTTTTTCAAACTTTCATATTCATCATAATATTCAAGTTCATTTTTCAATCCGACTGCCTTTACCGAAAGCGTTTTCCTTTCATTTTCTCTTGCTTTTTCATCTTTAAAGATTTTCTTTAATTCGTCGTGTTTTTCTGTATTTTCTTCAAGCACTTTTTTGTTTGTCGAAATACTTTTTTCAAGTTTTCCGACATTTTCGCGATACGATTTAAGCATTGTTAAAATAGGTATTACGTCCTTATTAACACTTTCAAGTCTGTCTGTATCTTTTCTTAAGCTTTCGATTTTTTCACTGTCATCATTTAGCTTTTTCAGTGTTTCTTCTTCCTTTTCAAGCGATTCGATAAACTTATTTGTATTTTCCGCCAAACTGATTTCGTCTGAAAGTTTCTGCGATTTTGTTTTTAAACGTTTTTCTTTCGCCGTAATACTCTTTTTATCTTTTTCCCAATCGCCAAGCAACTTCATCAGTGCATTTATAAATTCGTCTGTCCTTGTTGAATCATATAAAATCCAATCATCTTCATTATCGCTTACAACGCCTTTTATTTCACGTTCAATACTGCTTTTTACAGTTTCATAATCACGTTTTGCATCATTGGCTAACATTTTCGCACGATCTTGAAAACGCCTGTATAAATCGGTATTAAATATTTTTCTGAATATCTTTCCGCGTTCGTCCGTGCCTGCAAGCAACAGTTTTAAAAACTCACCTTGCGCTATCATTGCAATTTGAGTAAACTGTCCGCAGTCGATTTTCAAAATATCCGTAACTGCCGCCGTCACTTCTTTTACACCCGATTTCACACTTCCGTCGGGATATGTAATTTCCGCTTTCGGTGTTTCCTCTGTTTTCAAGCCCTCACGCTTATATCTCGGATTTCTCTTTATTTTATACACTTCACCTCTGTACATAAACTCCAGCTCAACAAACGTCTTTGTATCTTTTTTTGCAAAGTCACTTCTAAGCATAGTATTTTCACGTCTTTGTGTTGCCGCCTCTCCGTACAAAGCAAAGGTTATTGCGTCAAATATCGTTGATTTTCCCGCACCTGTGTCACCTGTTATAATATAAAGACCGTTTTGGTATTTTTCAAAATCTATTGTCACTTTTTCAGCATAAGGTCCAAATGCGCTCATTGTAATCTTTAACGGTTTCAATTTTCTTTCACCTCCTCTAAAATCGAATCGACCAACTCGGCTTTTTCACTGTCTATTTCTACACCGTTCTGTAACTTATAAAAATCATAAAAAAGTTCATTATCAGGCTTAGTTCCGACACCTGTCGCCTCATATACCCCCTTTGTATTTCCTTTCATATCACGTTCAAATTCAAGCTGCATAACATTCGGATACGCACTTCTCACTTTGTCCATTGCGTCTATTATATTGTCTTTGTCGGTAAGCGTGATATGTAAATAATCATCAGAATCCGCCGCATTTATTACTTCTTTAGACAATATATTTTCAATACTGCCCTTAATCATTCGCATATCGTGCAAAGGCTTTAACGGTATTGTTTGCACTGAGAAATCATCTGCATCAACTATTGTAACGGTTTTATCGTATTTTGCCTCAGAGAATGAATATTTCAGCGGTGAACCGCAATATCGCACTTTTTCACTTAACGACTGCGGTCTGTGGATATGTCCCAAAGCCGTATAATCAAAATCATCAAACACCGATATATCAATATTATCAAGACCGCCTACAGATACACTTTCTGAATCACTTCGCATTGTTTCCGCACCTGTTTTTGTAATAAATTGATGTGACAGTATAACATTTTTCTGCGACTTATCAATATCCGTATTCTCAATAATCGTCCTTACCGCGTCCTCATACGTTTCAACTTCGGGGTAAAACCTTCTTACCATTATCGGTTTTACGAACGGCAACATATAAAAATTAACATCATCAATTTTCACCTTGTGAAGTTCACCGTCAAAAACCGAATATATATGCACACCGTTATTCTGCATTATTTTACTTCCGAACCCCAATCTTTCCGGCGAATCGTGGTTGCCGCTTATTATTAATGTCGGTATATCTTTCGTGGCAAGCTCCGTAAGAAAATCGTCAAATACCGTAACCGCCTCGACCGCAGGTATCGATTTATCATACACATCGCCTGATACAATAACCGCGTTAATTTCTTCATTTGCGATTATATTAAGTATTTGTTCAAGTATGTATTTCTGGTCATTTATCATAGAAAACTCATTCACGCGTTTTCCTATGTGCAAATCGGATAAGTGTATAAACTTCATTGTGTTTCTCCTTTGCTTTAATTTGTTATCACTATTTTAACCCGACTTTCAATTCTTGTCAAATCAGCGATTTTTTATTTTTAAAATTATTTATTTGCACACAATTTCAAAATGTGTTATAATAAAAGATTACGCAAAAAGCAGTGCTTTACACACTGCTTTCATTACTCTCATCATTGTTATTTTCTTTTGTTTTTTTCTGTTCAAGACGTTTATATGTCCATTCTCGCACGAGCGTATATATCACCGATGTAAACGGTATAAAGAACAGCATACCTGCCACGCCCATAAGACTGCTGCCTATTGTAACAGCCGCCAAAACCCAAAGTGACGGCAAGCCGACCGAACCGCCGACAACTTTCGGATAAATTAAATTACCCTCTATCTGCTGAAGTACAATGAACACAATTACAAATATAAGTGCTTTCATCGGGCTTACCATAATCATCAAAAATGCACCCACAATACAGCCGATAAACGCACCGAATATCGGTATAAGTGCCGTAAAAGCGATTAAAACTCCAATCAAAAGTGCATACGGCAATCGTATTATTGACAATGTAACAAAGAACATTGTACCCAAAATCAACGCCTCAAGGCATTGTCCCGTTATAAAGTTTGAAAAAGTTTCATTGCTCAATTTTGCGACATACGTTATTTTATTCACTATTTTTTCAGGCAAAGCCGCCTGCATAAACATATTGACTTGTCTTTGAAGTGTTTCTTTTTTTGCAAGCAGATAGAACGCAAATATTAAGCCGATAAAAAATGCCGTTATTCCCGATACAACAGCTTTTGCCGCCGTAAATGTACCGTTTAAAACGTTTCCCGCACCGTTTTGTAAGAAATTTATCGCAGTATCCATAAGTTTGTCGGTATTGAACTGCAAACTTGCAATCCAATCGTGGATTTGCGTATTATTACTGAACATATCCTCTGCCCATTTCTGTACTTTAGGAAAAAATGCTTCTGCCGATTTTGTAAGTTCTCTCACAGTTCCGCCTATTTGCGGCACAACAATAAGTATCACACCCGCAATCACTCCGATTACAAGCAGAAAAGTTATAATCATACTGAGCGGTCTTGCGTATTTCTTTTGTTTTCCGTTTTTGCTTTTGAACAGTAGCTTTTCAATCGCTCTCATAGGTATATTAAGTATAAAAGCTATTATTCCGCCCAAAACAAACGGAAAAATTATTCCCCACAAAAGTCCTATAGCGTTTCCGACCTTTTCGTAGTTCTGCACTATAACCAACACTACAACCGTGAACAATATTATTCCGCAAATTTTCTTTACATTTTCTTTGGTTAAATTCACATTTTTCACCCTTTCAGATTATGATTTTATAAATGCAAATAAGCTGTCACATAAAAATGCAACAGCTTAAATTTAATTAGCCCATCATTTTCATAGCGTCTTGCAGCCACCATTCACCGATGTCAATAGCCTTATAAAGATTTTCTCTTTCGCACTTACGATAAACCTGACCTTTGCCAAGCTCACCTGTGTTGTCCATAATCTGTACCTTAACTTTTGTAGATACGTCCACATCTTGCTTTTTACTGCTTTCCACGATGTCAAGAGCAAGAATAAGCTTATCTTCCAAATTTCCGTAATAAATTCTGTTCCCGCATCTTAAAAGCGGCTTACCTTTGTACATAAGACCTTTTTTCTTTTTTACCGCTGCCATAACCAAAATCCTCCTTTTAATCTCTCTATACTAAATTATATCCTTCTTTTACGGCTTTTATATTCATCTCTATAAGTTTATGCTTGTTTTCCGGCAAAGATTTCTTCATTGTGTATTCAATTTCATCGATTGTAAACAATTCCGTTTTCTTTAACACAGCACCGAGCATAACCATATTTGCAAGACCCTTATTACCTATATTATGAGCCGTTTCGGTAGCATTCACGCAAATTTCGTTTACGTCCTCTCTTTCCACCCTTCTGTCTATAAGCGACGTATCTATAAACACATATCCGCCGTCCGAAACTGTATTTTCAAATTTATCAAGTGACGGTTTATTCATTGCCACAAGGATATTCGGTCTTGTAACAATCGGCGAGCCAATCGGCTCATCATCTATTATAACGTGACAATTTGCAGTACCGCCACGCATTTCAGGTCCGTATGACGGTAGCCAAGAAAGTTTTTTGTCTTTAAGCATTGCCGCAAACGCAAGTATTTTTCCTGTAAACAAAATCCCCTGACCGCCGAATCCGGCAAGTATCATTTCACAATTTTTCATTATTTATCCTCCTCGACGTCCTCAATATCTTTAAAAACACCAAGCGGATAATACGGAATCATTTCATCTCTGACTCTCTGCATAGCCTCAACAGGTGACATTCCCCAATTTGTCGGACAAGTCGAAAGCACTTCGACTATTGAAAATCCCTTACCGTTAATTTGATTTTCAAACGCTTTCTTTATAGCCTTTTTAGCGTCCTTTATATGCGGTACGGAATCGGTCGAAACTCTCGCAATATATGACGGTCCGTCAAGTGTGGCAAGCATTTCGCACACTCTTACGGGATTACCTTGTATTTTCGGATCACGTCCGTAAGGTGATGTCTGCGTAACTTGTCCCGGAAGTGACGTTGGTGCCATTTGACCGCCTGTCATTCCGTAAATTGTATTATTGATGAATATAACGGTTATATTCTCGCCTCTTGCGGCACTGTGTACTGTTTCGGCAGTACCTATTGACGCAAGGTCGCCGTCACCTTGATATGTGAACACAACCCTGTCCGGCAGTGAACGTTTTATACCCGTTGCCACTGCAGGTGCTCTGCCGTGCGCCGCTTGTACAACATCAAAGTCAAAATAATTATGTGCCGTTACCGCACAGCCTACCGGCTCAACCGCAATGGTTTTGCCGCTAATATCAAGTTCATCAACGACTTCACATACAAGTCTATGCACAATTCCGTGCGAACAGCCTGGGCAATAGTGAAAAACTGTATCGGTTAATGAATTTGGCTTTTTAAATATAGTTTTCATATTATTGTACCTCCTTCATTATGCTCTTAACCTTTTCCGCAACCTCATCGGGTGTCGGTATAATACCGCCCGTACGTCCGCAGAAATAAACAGGTGCACTGCATTCACACGCAAGCTTAATATCTTCAATCATTTGTCCGGTACTCATTTCAACGGACAAAAACGCTTTCGGTTTAACCGTTTTAAAAATCTTTTCAGGGAACGGCCAAAGTGTTATCGGACGTATAACGCCCACTTTTATTTCCTCTTCACGAAGTGACTTAACCGCCGTTTCGACAACTCTTGAAGTAATACCGTATGACGATATGATTATATCGGCGTCATCAATATCATGTGCCTCATATCGCTGCAAATTTTCTTTGACAACGTTATACTTTTCCTCACGCTCCAAAACTTTCTTTTCAAGCTCTGACGCCTCAAGATAAAGTGTTTCAACGACGTTTTTCTTACGTTTATTATCAGTTCCTCTTGCCGCCCAAGGTTTGTCGGCGTAAATCGGCTCAGGTATTGCATCTAAGTCGACAGGCTCCATCATTTGTCCCAAAGTACCGTCACCCAAAATCATAGTTGGGATTCTGTATTCATCGGAAATATTAAATGCTTCGGCTGTTAAATAAGCAAGCTCCTGTACGGAATTAGGTGCTAAAACAATTAAATGATAGTCACCGTGTCCGCCGCCTTTTACAGCTTGGAAATAGTCTGACTGTGCCGGTTGGATACCGCCGAGTCCCGGACCTCCGCGAACTATATTTACAATCACACACGGCAAATCTCCTGCCGCAAGATAGCTTATTCCCTCAGCCTTTAGACTTATTCCCGGACTTGATGAACTTGTCATTGTTCTCATTCCTGCCGCAGCCGCACCGTATACCATATTTATCGCTGAAACTTCACTTTCCGCTTGAAGAAATACTCCGTTTATTTTCGGCATTTTCTTTGCCATATATGCCGAAAGTTCCGTCTGCGGTGTTATCGGATAACCGAAAAAGTGACGACAGCCCGAACGAATTGCCGCCTCTCCTATTGCCTCATTACCTTTCATTAAAACCTTTTCACCCATCTGTCAGTCCTCCTCAATCGTGATAGCCGCGTCAGGACAAATTGTCGCACAAAATGCACAACCGATACATTTATCTTGTTCAAATATTTCAGCGGGTTTGTAACCCTTTTCATTCATTTTATCGTCCGATATTCTAAGAATTTTCTTAGGGCAGACACTTACGCAAAGTTCACAACTTTTACAACGTTCTTCGTTGAAGATAACTTTCTTCAAAAAAATCAACTCCTTTGTTGGGTTTTCACTGTATTTCCCACGGTCTTAAAATACAGATATTCATACGAAATACAGTATCCTTCAAATTCGTCGGAACGTTTGAAAGAGCCTTATCAATTCCGCAATTTTTTGTTATGACTATACCCATTTTCTTTGACAGCATTTTAATTTCATCGTATCCCGAAAATAAAGTATTTTCGTCTGTTTGGTCGGATAAATTCGTATTATTGTATATATCCGTAAATTTCAAACGTGATGCACTCTCTATTCTCTCTGCGATTTCAATTAATTCATCATTCGTTCTTGTCAGAGGACGTTTTGTATTAACAATAAAATGCATCTCATAACCGTATTTATCAAAATATTGTTTATACTGTCCTAAAGCCAATGCACCGTCATCGTCACCGCCGACGTCGAAAACAACAACAGAATTGTCATTATTAAACACGCTTAAAATATCAAGCGGCATTGTCGGCATATCAACATTTGACGACGCATAATTATTTGCAACAACTTTTATTCCGTTTTTCATTAGTACATTTCTTGCATCATTTGTTCTGAAATAAGGGTTTACAATATCCAAATCAACGATTACAACATCTTCGCCCTTCTTTTTCTCTTGTAGAGCAAAATTCAGTGCCACCTCAGTTTTTCCGCTGCCGAAATGACCTGTAAATATATGAATTCTATTTTTCATCTCAACTCCTATAAATAACAAATTCGTCAAAAATATAAATATATTATACCATAGCTTTTATAAAAATTCAACAACTTTATATAAATTATTCCTCTTTTTCGTACATAAATTCTTCAATTTTTTCTACAAATTCAAACTTTTTACTTCCTGCAATATATCCGCAATATGTCGCCAATATTGGCACTATAAGCATTAAAATACCCGAATAAATCGTATATGTTCCATTCGCCAATCCCATTATGCCGTTATACGGGAAACTCCAATAATAAAAAATTACATTAATTATTGTAGGCACAACTCCGTGAATACCGATTTCGTCACTGAACTTTGCCCATACAAATGCAAAAAGTGCCATCAAAATCGCTGTAACAACGGAAATAAGCACACCGAACATAGCACCTTTTAATTTACTCGGCTTTAGCGGTGTATACGATTTGTTATCTCTTATTGCAAAGTTTTTCGCAGGTATATACAGCATTGCAAAATTTACACCTATGAATATAACAGAAATTATTTCCTTGGCAATATTAATTGACAGGAAGTACCAAAACGCAACCAACCCGAACACAAATGCCACACCTGATGCCGCAACTTGCATTAACAGCATATATACAAACTGATATTTTACAGTTATTTTCATTGAATCTTTCATATAAAATACACTCCTTATATTATTTTCCTACGGATATTCCGGCAAGATACCCCGACGACCACGCCCACTGCAAATTATATCCACCGCAGTCACCGTCTATATCAAGTACTTCGCCTGTTGCGTACAAACCTCTTACAAGCTTTGATTCCATAGTATTTGGGTCAAAATCGTCTGTAATCACGCCGCCTTTTGTAACCTGTGCATTGTTCCACGACATTGTACCCGTAATTTTAAAATTCCATTTTTTTATTGTCAAACATATTCGTCTGATTTCCTTTTCACCCAGCGTTACCGCATATCTTGAAAGCGGCTCAATTCCGCAATATTTTAAAAGTGCCTGTCCGATACGTTTGTTAAACATTCCGACAAAGAAATTTTCAAGCGTAATTTTAGGGTTTTGATACATTCTTACATTTATCATATTATATAATTCGTCCTCTGAATATTCGCTCATTATATCAAGCGAAATCGACTCTTGATTTTTCAGCCGTGACGAAAGCGAGAACACCGCAGGGCCTGATAAACCGTATTCGGTAAACAAAACTTCACCGTATTCTTTAAAGTTACCGAGCGATACATTTGCATTCAGCTTTATACCTTTCAACTTCTTAACAACGTCCGTTTCTGTTTTAATCTGCACAAGTGACGGTGAAAGCTCCGTCACCTTATGACCGAAACTTTCTAAAATTTCATATCCGACACCTTTTGAACCTAAATTCGGTGCGGCTTTTCCGCCTGTTGCAACAATTACGTTGTCGGCATATTCGCTCTGTCCGTTATATGAAATAACATTAAAACCGCTTTTCTTTTTCTTCACTTTTTCGACTTCAAACGATGTTACAATCTTAACACCGAGCGAATCAAGTCTAAACCTCAAAACATCAAGCACCGCAGATGCTTGATCCGAATACGGATACACCTTTCCCTCATCTTCGGTTTTACTTACAATACCGAGTTCAGAGAAAAATTCAAGTGTTTCTTCCACCCAAAATTTATTTCTTGCACCCATTATAAATTTAGGATTTCTGCCGTGATAATTTTCAATATCGGCATTCATATTAGTCATATTACAGCGACCGTTGCCGGTTGCAAGTATCTTTCTGCCTACTCTTTCACCGCTTTCATATATCGTAACGCTGTTTCCGTTCTGTGCCGCAAATATCGCCGCAAAAAGTCCGGACGCCCCTCCGCCTATAACCGCAATTTTCTTACTCATTATTTTCACTTTCCTCTGACATTTTCTTCATTTCTCTGGCCGTAAAATAGTCCGACATAATCGCGCGAATTATCGCAAGAACAGGCACTGAGAACAACATTCCCATAAAACCGAACAATGCGCCGCCGACCGTAACAGCGAAAATAATCCACAAAGGTCTGATTTCAAGCGAATCCCCCATAATCTTAGGACCTAACAAATTTCCGTCAATTTGTTGAAGGACAAGCAAAACAATACCAGTCCAAACGCCTTTCCACACTCCGCCTGTGATGAACGTCACAATCAGCGAAATAACAAATGATATAATCGAACCGAAATACGGTATCATATCCATTGCACCGATAAACAAACCGAGTATAAGCGCATACTTAACATTCATAATCATAAGCACGATACTGCACACAACAGCCATTATAATACTGCACATAAGTCGGCTGTAAAGATAATTTGTAAAAATATCATTTATACGTTTTGCGTGTTCCGTAATTGAATTTGCACGATTTTCTTTTAGGAATATTCCCATCAAACGAAAAATACCCTTTTTCAGCCGTTCCTTGTCAATAAGCATATATATTGACGCAATCACCGCAACAAATATATCAAACAATCCCGTTGTCATATTGTATACACCCTGTGCGTACTTGCCGAACTGCGACATATCTATTGACGTAACTATCTTATTCATCTCACTGTACAAATCAATACCATTTGCAAACAGGCTTGATTTTTTGATAATTTCAAAGTTATTGATGTAGTCTTGGAATGAAGTTATATAATTCGGCAAATTGTTATACAAATCCATAATATTCTTGTACAATGCCGGAATTAACATTCTCAAAATTGCCAGAACAGCCATAATCGCCAAAACATATATTGTTATAATACTTATGCCGAGCGTATGTTTTTTTATAAATGACTTTTTCGATTTAGAAAGCCATTTTTGCATACGTTTTGCGGGTATGTTGAGGATATACGCAATTATAAATGCGATGAAGAACGGCTTTACCGCGTCAAAAATTTTAGCCAAATACTGCGTTATATTATTAAAGTTATCAAAAGTTTTGTACACCGCGATAACTGCCACACAAAATACAAATGCAATTATCCATCCGTAATATTTTTCAAATCTCTTCATTTTTTCTCCTTAATAATAAAGGACGGAAACACTTCCGCCCTTTTACCTAAAGCATATATTATTCAGAAACAATAACAACAAGCTTACCGATAAATACGCCGCCTGAAATTGTACCTTTAATTTCTACCGTTTGTCCGACTTTGATGTCTTTCATTTTCTTTGCAATACCTGCAGCCGTTACAAAAGTTGTATTTCCGTCTTTGCAAAATGCTTGTTTTGAATCTGTTGATCCCTCCGGCTGTACACTGATTACGCCGTAAGAAGTATTAATTCCCGTAACAACACCGGACATTGAACCCGATGATTCTTGAGTTGATGTTGCGACAATCTTTGTTATTGCGTCACTTTCAACTGTAAGTTTTACAATATCGCCGACTCTGAAATCGTAAAGCGTCTTTTCTTCACCGTTTATAAGAATTTGTACACCGCTCGGAATTTCATATGTCTGTTCCTTATTGTCAACCTTTACAACCATAATTGACTTAGTTGCAATAGTAAGTGACTGAATTGTACCTTCAATAACCTTTGTGCTTGAAGTTGCGTTGATTTGTGTGATTACACCGTACTTCAATGTAAGTGTAACCTTATCGCCCTTGTATATACTTGAAAGGTCAACAGTTGAAGTATTTTTCTTTACAACAACGTCACTGCTTACAGCATATGTTTTACCGTTGTAAGCATCATTTCCGTGGCTGATTGTTATTTTAATATCGTCACCGATTTCCATATCTTCGATTGTTGCACCGCTTATTGTAGTTGTCTTTGATTCGCCTGCAAGAGATGCGATTTTACCGTTTACAAGATTTACTGTTACAACGTCACCGTCTGCAAAACTTCTTACAGTTGCCGGTGAGCCGTCATATGTTACCGATATATTCGACGCACATTCATAAGTTTCGTTTTCTTCCGAATCGTCAGGCTTAATCTTTATTGATACAACGCCGGATTTAACAGATGAATTAACAAATCTGCCTGTGATTGTTCTGTCCGGTTCACTTGATACAGTGTCAACGCTTACAAGTGTATTACCCGACTTCACGAACACTGCCTCAACACCCGAAACAAGTCTTGACGCTTGTATTTCGTCACCAAGGCTCTTTATAACTGTACTGTCTGTATATGTGTATTGAGTTTCCTTGCCTTTTGAATTTGTTGCCGTGATTGTCTTGTTTTCGGTATCAACAGCTGTTATCTTATTCTTTTCAAATGTATAGTTTGTCTTGTCTACAGTTCTCGAAAGCATAACTGCCATTTGACTTCTCTTAACGGCTGTATTAGGTGAGAATAGGCCCTCTCCCATACCTTCCATAATTCCCGCGTCTGTTGCATAAGACACATACTGAATAGCATTTGACGGTACTTCACGTGCGTCTGTGTAATCAAGCACTACACCCAATTCTGAAAGTGCTTTTTCTTCGCCGCCCATTGCCTTAGTTATGATTATAGCAGCCTCATAACGTTTCATCGGTGTATCTTTTTCATCATCTTTTAGGTATGTATCAAGGTCTGTTTTCTTCAAAGCACCCTTATACATCAGATATGCGATTTCATCAGTACCCCACTTTAAGCCGTACTCTTTTATAACACTGTCGAACTTATCGTGTGCGATTTCCAATAATTCAGTATTGGCAGAATCATTTGAACCCATTGCTCTTGCGAAAAGCGACAATGCCTCAAGTCTTGTTACATCATTGTCAGGTCTGAATGTATTGTCCTCATAACCGGAAATAAAGCCCTTGCCCGCCATATCATTAATATATGACTTTGCCCAAGCAAATTCTTCACTGTTAATATCAGTAAAGCGAGTTGATGTTGACGGTGCTGCTGTAGGTGTAGCAATAGGTGTATCTGTTGTAGTATCTGTATCTGTCGGTGCCGCAAATGCAGGTGTTGTCATAGCAAGTGCAAGCAATATTGCCGACGCTGTTTTTATTACTCTTTTCATTATAATTTCTCCTTTTCCAAACATAACATTGGTTTACATATATCAATTTTAACATATCAGTTTTATTTGTGCAATAGCTTTTTGCGATTTAAACAAAAATTAACAAAAAATTAACTTTCGTAATGTTAATTATTGAGAAGAAAACGTATTTACTTCTATAATATAGACCAAAAACCTTTCACATTGTCAAATATTACAGCTTGAAACTTACTGTGTTATACTGTATTATCTCACTTGTGGTTGATAACAATTCACTCATTTGCTATTTAGGATAAGGGGCAACCCCAAAGGAGGTAATTTTTAAATGAACAATTTAAAAAAGCAGATTTTATCTGTCGCAGTTGCGACAAGTACAGTTCTTTCCTGTGTTCCTGTAAGTATGGCGGCTATTCCTGCTGATGTACAAGGTACACGTTACGAAGAGCCTGTACAAATTCTTTCGGCACTTAACATTATGGTCGGTGACGAAAACGGTGCTTACAGACTTGATGATACCATCATTCGTTCTGAAGTTGCCAAAATGGCAATACACGCACTTGGACTCGAAGATGCGGCAGAATCTTCAAAAGGTCAGACTATGTTTGACGACGTTTCAGCCGAACATTGGGCTAACGGCTATATAAACCTTGCAGTATCTCAAGGCATTATCGAGGGTGACGGTGACGGTAATTTCAGACCTAACGCACCTATTTCATATGCAGAGGCAATGACTATAATGGTTCGTGCAACAGGTTATACGGTATCAGCCGAAGAAAACGGCGGTTATCCTCACGGATATATGAAAACCGGTACTTCAAACGGTCTTGCAAAGAATGTTCAAGGCTCATATTCAGACAAAATTTCAAGAGGTAACGTTGCATACCTTACAACAAACGCACTTGAATCAAAACTAATGGAACAAACAGGTTTCGGTTCTGACGGCAAATACGAAATTACAGAAAAAACACTTTTAAAAGACAAGTTAAAAGTCACAAAAGATACAGGTCGTATCACAGCAATAGAAAATACTTCCCTTACAGGTTCATCATCACTTGCAAAGGGACAAATCAAAATTGACAACAAAACTTACGAAACAGCCTACAATATGAATAATCTATTAGGTTACAACGTAACTTACTATGTGAAAAACGAGGGTAAAAACGATGAATCGGTTATTCTTGCAATGCCTATTCAAAATCAAAACAATGATTTGACAATCTCATCAGAGCTATTCTCAAAACTTACAACAAAGAACGGCAACACAGCCATTGAATATTTCAAAGATGAAAACACTTCAAAAACAAATACCGCTGAAATTTCATCAGACGCCACACTTATTTATAACGGTAAGTATCAGGCTATGGACAAAAACTTGATTGACCTTACAGATAAGTCGGGTAACATTACACTTCTTGACTCAAACAAGAACGGTAAATACGATATTGTTTTTGTAAAGAATTATGAAAATATCGTTGTAGACACTGTTTCTTCAACAGGTAAAATTGTTGATAAGTATTCTCAAAAGGTGTTAAAGCTTGATGATACTGTTGACTTCAGAATTACAAAAGGTCTTGAAGAAATAAGCGTTTCAGATCTTGCGGAATATGATGTACTTTCAGTTGCGGCAAGTCTTGACAAAGAGCTTTACGAAGTTGAAGTTACAAATAAAACCGTTGAGGGCAAAGTAACCGGTAAAGACAGTAAGGGTGTTCTTATCAACGGTACAAAATACAAAGTTGCGGCAAACTACACCGATTCAATCGACATCGGCAGTGAGGGTGTATTCTATCTTGATACAGACGGCAAAATTGCGGCGTTTGACGCATCAAAAACTCTAAGTTCAAACTATGCTTATTTGATGAAAGCATACTATACAAAGAATACAGAAAAAGCGTCATTCAAGCTTTTCACAAAGGACGGAAAAGAAGTAACTCTTGACGCAAACAACAAGATAAAATTCAACGGTAAAAGCAATGTTAAAGCACTTGACGTTGTAAATTCACTAAACACATCTGAAGATGTAACAGCAAGTCAGCTTGTAACTTACAGCACAAATGCAGACAACAAACTCACTGCCATAAACACTGCCGTTGATAACAGTGAAAGCGGTGCGGTAAACACTGACAAGTTCACAAAGAACTATGACCTTACAAACGCAAAATTTTCAAAAACTCTTTCAAAAGTAGGCAATGTAAGAGTTGATGACAATACTGTTATATTCGATATTACAGAAAATACAGATGATTACGCAATAAGAAATATCGCTATGTTTGAGGACGGTCAGACATACAATGCGTCAGTTTATGATATGTCTGAAAACTATACCGCAAAAGTTATGGTTGTTACAAATTCACAAATTAACGCAGCAGCCGATTCTTCAATCGCAGTTGTTAAAGATATTGTGAAAGCAACAAATAATGATGATGAACAAACAGATATGCTTGTGGCACTTGTTGACGGCAAGGAAGTATCAATTTACGCAGAAAGCGAAAATATCCTTGTAAACGGTGACAGAAAGCTGCAAGAGGGCGACATCATTCAATACAAAACTAACTCAAAAGGCGAAATCGTAAGCATTAGATTACTTCTTGATATAACTGCAAAGAATAACGAATTTACACTAAACCCAACCGACAAACTTGAAATAGTATACGGCAAGGTTACAAAGAAATTTTCAAATTCCGTAAACGTATCTGTAAATGATTCAAATACAGTAAACTACACTATCCCGGCTGAAACACCTGTTTACAGCGTGGATACAACAAAATCAAAGAATCCGATTACAGTTGCTGAAATCAGTGATATTCAAAACTTTGATTCAGACGAAAATAACAGAATCTTCATAAAGATTTATGATGATGTAGTTTCTGAAATCGTAATTATCAAGTAATAACATTTAATCTATCAGCTTAAAATATCTTCTCTTTACACGACAAAGCGGGTGTTCTGAATGAACACCCGCTTTATTTTAATTTTACCCTTTTATCTTGTGTTTTCCTACAATATAATTATACAATAAAAATTTTGGTAAATCAAACGTTTTTGAATGTTGTAAAAAAAATGTAAGCGTTTCAGACATTGTTTGTAATCATAATGCAACATTCTACGACATAGTTTTCCAAAGTCCGTGTAAATTGCAATATGAATACACCGTAACAGGCACATTTTCCGGTACTTCAAACGTTGCAATCGGATCGTCACCTTTTTTCAACGTGATACGCTGTTCAAGATATTTACTCTTTACTTCTATCCACTGTATGCTGTGTTCCTTACTCATCGGATGAAGCACACGCCCCACGCATACGGTTAAGTTATTCCCCTCCCTTTTGACTATCGGCAAATGTTTTTCTTCAAGAGCAATCAATTCATTCGCCTTTAATAATTCCATAGGCTTTCCGCAGCAAGTCAAATCATCACAGCAATGTGGTGTTATCGCCTCCAATATCGCGTCACATACACCGCATTTATAAAATTTAGGTTCATAAAGCAATTTTGCCCTCGCCTCCTTTTTCTTTAGTATTTTCTAATTTTAGTAATTTATACTAAAACCACTCCGATAAAAATATAAATGCGAGTGCTATCAAAAGAAGTTTGTCGTCGCAATCGTCAATAAGCAATACCAATGCAACCACAATAAGTATTAAATCGTCAGTACCCAAACCGCTTAAAATTCCGCCGTTGTCGTTTTTTTCGCATTTTTTCTCAATTTTCTCCTCTTTACATTCTATTTCTTTTTTGGGTGGCGGCATAGGTTTCCTCATATCCTCATTACGTCGTTGTACCGGAATCGGCATATCATTATAGCTATACGTCCTATACATCTCGCCACCTCCAAAATCATATTATTTCTTCAGCATTTTTGTTACGTTTGTAAGCCCCAAAAGCCTTACCGCCGAATCAATAGAATGTTTTCTGCCCTCACGCATATACGGCTTTAACGAAAGGAGTAAATTTGTTCTCGGATCGTTTTTGTTCACCGCCATACTGTCCATAATATTTTTTATCTGCATAATTTGATTTAAACCGTTTGAACTGTCAATTCCCTCCGATGTATTATCCGCAGAAGAAAGTGAGTTCATTACAGTTTTAATTTTGTCTTCCGCGTCATCACCCAATATATTTTTGAGTGTATCCATTGCGTCTGCCATTTCACTCACCTCTTATAAATTTTTCATAATCTTCATTAAATCAGCCGTGCTGAGTCCCGATATTCTTTTTTTTACTTCATTTGGGTCAAGTTTTGAAAATTCCTGCAACAACTTATCTTTATCTGTTGAATTGATGTGACTCTTTAATCTTCTTCCGTCTGCCGAATTTAAAAATTTATTTATCTCTCTTAACTGATTTTCATCAAAATCCTTTAACATTCTCTCTAATCTGTTCATAATCCACCATTCCTCTCTTAAAACATACTATGTTACCTCCTTTTATTATATTCCGCAATAAAAAAAATGAGTATGTCCAAAAACATACTCATCTAAAACAGTGTTTTATTCAACAACTTTTACGCTCTTTATATCGCCAGAAGTTTTAACATACTTTGAATACAAATCTACATTTCTTCCGACAGACAATTCCGTACTGTCCTCAAGAATATAGTTATCGTCCGATTCCTTGCCTGTTGCTCTGATTGTCACATAGCAAGTATATCTTCCGGGCAATTCAGGGTTTTTAAGTTCACCCGACGCTGTTGTTGACTGCAATGTTGCATTTTCAACCTGTACATCAACAATTTCGCCCAAGTCTTTTTCAGACTTTTTATCTGTAACCTTGCCTTTTTTCTCAAGTGCGTCAACAGTATACTGTCTTACGCTTTCAACTTTAAGTACATATTCAAACTGTTTATTTGATTTAACCGCACCCGTAACACTGCTGCCGTATCTTGCCACAATCCCCACTATTACGGCAACGACAAGCACAACAACAAGAATATCAATAATGCTTACTTTTCCGCCGATTTTTCCGTTCTTATCCACGATACATACCTCCTTTAGTCATCTATTCCTATAACATAGCCTGTTGACGCATAGCCTTTACCTCTTACAGGTATTTCCGCGCCGACTTTAACTGCCGTACCTCCTGCCTTTATAGCAAGATCAGAAACATCCGTATCAGCCTCAATCGTCACATACACGTCATATTTACCTTCTATAACTTCGTTTGAGTAAGTACCGTCAATACTGTTGTAAACCATAGTTACAGCCGGTTTTGACTCAACATTTTTCACAACTCCGCCGTCTTTTTCCGTAAGGCTGATTGTTACGTCATCGCCTATCGTGATTGCATTTGCAAAGTCCTCGTCTTTGTTTTGAACCATAACTGTAAAATCAACCTTTTCTTTTTCACTTCCGCTTGTAAACGACGGAAGAATTTTAATTGCACCAACAACGATAACCGCAAGTATAACCAAGATTATTATTGCGTCTATCGCAGTGAATTTTGCTTTCTTCTCTGACATTTATTTATCCTCCTTATTTCATCAAATCAAGATATACTTGTTCTGTTTGTTTCGTCATCGCCTGTGCCGTAAAAGTCTTTTGGAATATCTTTTTAGCACCTTGCGACATATAATCGTAAAGTTTTTGGTCTGTAAGCAATACTTCAAGATTATCAGCCAAAGCCTTTGAATTTTGTTTCGGAACGATATATCCGTTTTGTCCGTTCTTTATAACCCCCGGATTACCTCCGAAATCCGAAACGACTGCCGGTATTCCAAGACTCATACCTTCAAGTAAAGCAAGCGATGTAGCCTCTGTACCGAATGATGCATTCGCCTGAACGTCGGTTATACTCATAAGTTTATCTACATCAGATATAAAACCGGTAAATATAATCTGTTCCTGTCTGTTCATACTTTTTACTTTTTCTTTTAAGTGATTTTCATATGAACCTGTACCGGCAATATAAAATCTTGCTTTTATTCCTTTTTGCAAAAGTCTGTCCGCCGCCTCGATAAAATAATCGTGACCTTTTATATCCTCAAGACGTGCAACGATTGACACCGCTTTATATCCGTCGGGAAGATTGAAGCGTTCTTTTATAATTCGTTTTTCGTCTGTCGAAACAGGTGTAAGTCCGTCAACGCCGTTTAAAATGACTTTTATCTTGCTTTCCTTAACACCCGTATCAGTAAGGTTGTCCTTTGCCGCCTCTGCAACGGCAATAATACTGTCCGCATAATGATTGTTAATCATTCCGTTTATAACCTTGCCTATACCTCTCGATATTTTCTTTGACGGTTCAAATACGCTGTGACGCGTATAAACAACCTTTGCACCCGCTTGTTTTGCCGCAATTCTTGCTGACATACTTGCATGAGTATGAACAATATCGGGTCTTTCACGTTTAAATATCATTCTAAGTTCCTTTACCGCCGCAAAATCAAGCGACTTATCCGCAATTCCGTCAACCTCGATTACAGGTATATTCATCTTGTCAATATGCGGTTTTAAAAGACTGTTTTTCGGAAGAACTACTTTTACGTCAAATGTGTTGTAATCAAAATTTTCAAGCAGTGTAAGAAGGCATTTTCCCGCACCGCCTATGTTTGTATCCGAGGACACTTCTATTACTTTTATTTTTTTCATAGATTACTCCTTTCACAGAAATTCCAAACTAATTTAAAAATTGTTCACAGTACCGCTTTGCAGCTCACGGTGCCGTACATAGGTACTGCACCGAGCAAAAAGTGGTGCTGCGGGCAATTTTAGTCAGTCGTTTTTAAGTGTTTCAACGCTAAACCCAAACCTAACACCATAAAGAATACTGCCATTACTCTGTAGTTGTAGAATGTATAGTCAAACATACTCTGTGCCAAAAATCCTATTACACCGCTGCCCAAAGCCAATGCAAGCATTGAATCCGTGCTCTTTTTATCATCCATTCTGTATACATCAGACATTTTCTTTACAAATACGATTTGCATTACCAAGAATACTCCCAGTCCGCTTATACCTGCCTCAACAAGAAGTTGTAAGAACAAGTTATGTGAATGAGGTGCTATGATAGCGTTGTATGAGAAGAAAGGATATACCTGTGAAAATGCCGCCTCGCCCATACCTATACCGCCGAGCCAATAATGTTTCATCATTCCGAGCGTACCCATCCAAATATATACACGATACGATGTTGACGAGTCCTCCATATTGCCGACACTCATTATACGGTCAACAATAGTCTGCGGTATGATAAACGGCAATATACACAACACAATCGGTATAAAGCCCCACCATTTTCCTTCATAGAATGTTACGAATATAACTAAGCTCAGCATAAATCCGATCCAACAGCCTCTTGACTGTGTAAGTACCAGACACAACGCAAGCACAAGGAACATTAATCCGTACGCCCATTTTGAAAGTTCTTTCCACTTGTTTTTAAGCATATATACCGCCGCAACAGGAAGTACCAAAAGCAAGTATTCGCCCAGTACGTTCGGATTGCCGAGTGTTGAATATACACGCATTGTTGCGTCTTCAAACATTTCTTCATCAATCCACGCATTTGAAGTTGTCCAACCGAATGCGTACTGCATTACACCGTAAAGTGCAACAAGTGCACCCGATATAACAAATATCTTAAACAATCCGTAAAGTTGTTCCTTTGTCTTAACCGTATTCACTACAACAAAGTAGAATGTTAGGAATACAAGATACATCGCCCATACTTTAAGACTTCCCATTCTTGCGAATGATGCAAGTGACGATATAAGCAATACTCCCAAAAGAAGTAATATACACATACCCACGCCGTCAAACTTCCACTTGAAGTTTTCGTCCGAAAGCGATTTAATAACAAGTGACAAAGCCGTCCACAAACATATACCGGCAAGTATCATTGTCGGCATAAAAGGTGCTAAAAATACCGCCGCATATACACCCGTAATCGGTGCATACATAACAAGCACCATACCGAACAGAGCAAAAGGTATTGCCAAGCCGTAAAGCTTTGAAACGCTCATTACCGCTCCGACAATAATACCGCACAAAAGTGCAAGTACAAGTCTTAGCTTGCCGTTTGTATACTTTTCATCGTAAAATTCAAAATCAAGATTTTTAAATCCGGCCGCACTTTTGATTACACTTACGACCTTACTCGGATTTAAAAACGACATAAGATTGAAGTTAAACACACTCATAATTGCGCCGATAACACCGACAATCAAAGCGATTTTCGACAGATGCATACCTACAATACTGTAACATACAACCGTTGCAAGAATCATTATACCGAAAAAACGTGTATTCACCGCCATAAAATTCTGTATATATACTCTCGCCCAATGACATATAAAACTGTTTTTTATGTTGCTTTCCACAAATTTTCCGATTTTCTTTTTTATAAAAGTTAAAAACGTAAACGGACATCTGACAATTCTTACCGCAACACTGTTTGACTCGTTTTGACCTATATTTCTGATCCAAGTCATAACAGAACTGTTTTTCCAAGAACCTGATATTCCGTTATATATCTTCATAAGCAATTTGCAAAGTCCGCTTTTTCTGAACGCATTTGCAAAGCTGTGACAAAATGCCGCTATTGAAGACAGTATAAAACTATTCATCTTCTCACCCTTTCTTTTTTATAATACTTTTTATATCGTCCTCGCCCGTAACAAAAATCATAATACCGTATATTATAACTCCTGTCACACCGCATATACCGCAAGTGAGGATATTGCCTACAACACCGTCAAATCTTGCACCTACAAATCCGTAAACGAAGAATACGCCTACTCCCATAACAGCCGCCGATATAACGGCTTTTATCATATTCAAAATATCTCTGCCTTTTATCATATCGGGATACTTTCTGTGCATACAGAACCAGTTCAAAACCGCATTCACGATTGAACCGCCTGCCGCCGCAAGTCCAAGTCCGTTGGTTGCCATTACATTATACAGTACATACGCAAGCAAAATATTTATAACCATACTTATAACCGAGTTTCTCATAGGCGTTCTGCTGTCCTGCAGCGAGAAAAATGCTTTTGACAAAATCTCATTAAGTCCGAGTCCAAGCATACCGACAGAATAGAATTTAAGCAATGTGCTTATTGCCTCAACATCCTCTGCACCCATTTTGCCGTAGCCGTAAATAACAGACGCAATCGGTTTTGAAAGAACTATAAATCCTGCCATAAGCGGTGCTATTACAATCACAATCGCACGCATTGAGCTTACTGTAAGTTTTTTCGCCTCATTGTCGTTTCCGTCCGCAACCGCACGTGCAAGTTTTGGGAATATCAAGTTTGTAACCACAAAACTGAATACTCCGACAACGATTATATACAGTCTGTTCGACTGCTGAATATATGTTACCGCAGAATCGATATTTGACGCAAATCTTTGATTGACTATTGAATAAAGCGGCTGTACCCAAGTTGATATAAGCATAGGTCCTGCAAGCAAAAGCATTTGCTTTATATACGGATCTTTAAACTTAAAATCAGGTCTGTACTTTACTCCGAATTTTTTTATCCAAGGTATCAGTATTATAAACTGCAAGCTCCATGCAATAACCATTGTTACCGACAAACCGTAAATACCGAACTTCTTGCCGAATACCACATAATAAAGTATAATAGCCAAATTCGATACAAGGCTTATTATTGACGGAATATTGTACTCGCCGAATGACTGCAACAATCCGACAAATGAAAATGCCAGTCCCGTAAATATTACCATCGGGAACATTATCGCGGTAAGCTGTGCCGCAAGATTGTGCTTGTCGGCTGTATAATTCGGTGCTTGTATGTTCACAAGTACATCTCTGAAAATTATTCCGCCCACAACGATAAATAAGGTTATACAGACAATAAGCGTTACGAACTTATTGACAAATTTCATTGCCTCGTCTTTGCCTCTTTTCGACATTATATCGTTGAAAACAGGTATAAATGCCGCAGATATAACTCCGCCGATTATGACATCGAACAACGTTGTAGGAATAGTTGACGCGGTTAAAAATGCGTCCGACTCCAAGCCGGAACCGAAATATGCTGTTAAAAGCGAATCTCTTACAAGTCCGAGTACCTTTGACAAAAGCGTTGCCATTGCCATAAAGCCTGCCGTCAGGAGCATTTTCTGTCCGGAAGTTTTTTCTTTCACAGCGTCACACTCCCTTTTTCATAAAGCTCAATCGCATATTTGCCGTTAAGCTTTGCTTTTTCTTTTAAATGGCTGTAATTTTCTTTTAAATCCTGCTTTATCGTGTCGTAATTTGCCACACATTCATCAAGCATTTTCTTTAAATTTTCATCTGTTACTTCATTTACGTCAACGTAGTGTCTTTGATGTGTATATTCCATAAAGCTGTTTATCTTAGGGTCATACACCAGGCCGATAAGCGGTACTGAATTTATCGCCGCATAAATTAATGTATGAAGTCGCATACCGATACACATATCAAAGCATTTAATAATTGAAAGCATTCCCTCAACGGAATAACGTTTCTTGATAATTGCCGATTCATGTTTCATTTTGCGTTTTATGTTCTGCATTATAGCTGTGTCACGACTTGACTGCATAGGAAGAAATACCGTATAGTAGCCGTATTTTTCGTATGCGTAGTCACAAGCGTTCGCAATTTGAGTTTCAAAGTCACTGCCTAAGTTCTGCCACTTTCTTACCGACACTCCGAGCAGTTTTTTATCACTCGGAACACCCTCATTTTTCAAAATAGCCTTTCCGAGCTTTTCGTCTGCAATATCCAAATCAAGTGCAGGATCGGCTGTAACCTTTACATTTTTGTTTTCAATACCGATTTCACACAACGTTTTATATGAACGTTCATCACGCAATGTTATAAGGTCAACTTTATCAAGTATTTTCTTGGTTTTCTTGATATTGCCCTTTCTTTCAAGCGGACCTATACCGTTTGAATAAAGCATAACTTTCATATTTTTCTTTTTTGCCATTGCGATAACCGTAAGATAATACCAAAGTGACTTTGTACTTGTTCTGTCCTGTATCAGTGTACCGCCGCCCGAAATAAGCATATCTGCCTTTTTCATATGTTTGGCAATCTTTAATACATTCAATCGATTTATAGATTTAACCTTGTAATATTCCATTGTTTCGGCAGGGTTTGCACTTAAAACAACTATGTTTGGACTTTCCTTATACTGCTTTAAATCATTTATAATCGCCTGCAAAAGTGCGTCATCACCGCTGTTTTTAAAGCCGTAATAACCTGATATAAGAATTTCTTTGTTTTTCTGCAATGCCCAGTCATAAACCTTTATGCTGTCATCAGCCATACGAGTTACTGAATATTCTTTTTTTATTAACTCTCTGCCGTATTCGCCGAGTTCTTTCTGCTTATTTTCGTCAAGATTGAAGAATTCAAGTACATCACGTTTTATAAGCTCACTGCTTGACATTTCACATCCGCGGCAACAGAAGTTAGTATCAATGCCGACTGCAAGTTTGCTCTCATCAAACAATCCGATATATCCCTCGTTACCTGCAATTATAACAGGCTTGTCCGCCGCCATCGCCTCAAGAGCCGCACGGCTCACACCCACAAACAATTTACACGGTGCTATAAGTTTATTTATATCTGTTCTCGCGCCTGTAAGTACAATGACATCACGACCCAACTTTTGGTTTACGCTGTCAGCCATAGTTTTTACATTATCATAATCATCGCCTGCACCGACAACTATAACTTTTAAATTATTAACCGCTTTGTCGATTTCGGGAACTGCTTCGATAAGCTGCTTTGCAACAAGGCTTCTTGATTCGTCCAAACGGCTTACATAAGTTATAACCGTATCGTCATCTTTTATACCGAGTTCCTTTTTTATATCTTCACAATCTGTTTTAGGTGAAAACTTTTCAGTATCAATACCGTTTATCGTAACATTTATATCACCTGCCGGTATGTGATAGTTGTCCATTAAGTAGGTCTTTATATCCTCCGACACCGCAACAGTCTTTTCACCCCAATCGGTTATATATTTAAGACCGTAGCCTGTATTAAATACCCAATGTGCCGTTGTCACAAACGGAAACTTCATTCTCTTGTGAAGTTTTCCCAATATAAAAGAAGGGATTCTAGCGTGAGAATGAACTATGTCTATTTTTTCATCTTTAATTATCTTCTTCAAAAGTCTTGCCGATTTCAGCATATTCAAAGGATTTTTATTCTGCAAAGGTACTGCGTAATGCTTTATTCCCGCGTCCTCGAGTTCCTTTACATAAACACCGCCGTTTGATGTAACAATTACATTAAAGCCTTTTCTTTTAAGCTCTTTTGCAAGTTCGACAACGTGTGTTTCCGCACCTCCGATATTTAACTGCATCAATGATAAAAGGATATTTGCACCTTTTTCCAAAGTACTCACCTGCTCTTTCATACATACTTATTTTTTATTATATCATATTCTGTATTAAATTTCAATCACTGTTTTTGTCGGCAACTTATATACTATGTTACAGCAATATTCACAAAATATCTGACATTTATCAAAAAGTATTTTACAAATTGTTTGCGATGTAGTATAATAAATTCATTATTATAAAATCAAGAGAGGTATTTTCTTATGAACAACAAAAAAAGAAGCATGTTTTCAGGCGGATTCGGATTTGTTCTTGCTGCGGCAGGAAGTGCGGTAGGATTGGGTAATATTTGGCGTTTCCCTTACCTCGCCGCAAAATACGGCGGAGGTATATTCTTATTATTCTACATACTTCTTGTCGTAACATTCGGTTTTTCACTTATGATTGCCGAAAATGCCATCGGACGTAAAACCGGTAAAAGCGGACTTTGTGCATTCCGCGAACTTAGTAAAAAATGGGGATTTATCGGAATTATCGCAACGCTTATTCCCATGATTATTCAGCCTTACTACAACGTAATCGGCGGTTGGGTTATCGAATATGCAACAAAATATATAACAGGCAATCATCAGCTTTTGGCACAAGACAGTTTCTTTACTGATATGCTTGCATCACCGCAAAGACTTCTTATTTATCAGTTTATATTCTCGGCAATTACGACTTTTGTAATTTTAAGAGGTGTTCAAAAAGGCGTTGAAAAGTTCAGTACAATACTTATGCCGGTACTTGTCGTACTTGCAATAATCGTTACGGTATACTCAATTACACTTCCTGGTGCTATGATGGGTGTTAAGTATTTCTTCGTTCCCGACTTTTCAAACTTTTCAATTCAAGGTGTGCTTGCCGCAATGGGACAAATGTTCTACTCACTGTCGCTTGCGATGGGTATTATGATTGCATACGGCTCATACTTGCCTAAAGACAGTGACCTTGAAAAGAATGTAGGCAGAATTGAACTTTTCGATACAGCTATCGCTATATTGGCAGGTCTTATGATTGTTCCGGCGGTATTCGCTTTTTCAGGCGGTGACCAAAGTGCTTTGGGCAAAGGTCCAAGCCTTATGTTTGTGACATTGCCAAAGGTATTTGAAAGCATGGGTATGGCAACGGTTATAGGAAGTGTATTCTTCATACTTGTTCTGCTTGCCGCACTTACTTCTTCCATTTCAATTATGGAGGCTATCGTTTCTTCGCTTTGTGACCGTTTCGGTTGGGACAGAAATAAGACAACAATCTGTGCAGGTATCGGTTCTTTCTTATTCGGTATACCGCCGATTTTAGGATACAATGTTTGGGATAAAGCGACTTTAGGCGGTATGACAATTCTTGATATGATGGACTTTGCCACAAATTCAATACTTATGCCTATATGCGCATTGCTTACCTGTATATTTGTCGCATACGTTATCGGCGTCAGCTCAATACACGATGAAGTACGCATATCATCAGCATTCAAACGTCAAAAGCTTTTCGATATTATGATTAAATACGTTGCACCTGTGTTTATCGTTGCAATATTGATTTCTTCAATACTTGAAGCACTCGGAATTATAAAATTCTAAAAAAATAAGCGTTCACTTCAAAATGTGAACGCTTTTAATTTTTGTCTTATTGGGTAACAACTCTGTGGAATGTCTTTTTACCCTTTTTGATAATCATACCTTCATCTGTAATCATATCTTCCGTAACAACACCGTTTACGTCATTGTATTTTACATCATTGATTGAAAGACCGTTTTGTTGAACAAGACGTCTTGCCTCACCCTTCGACGGCAACAATCCTGTCTTAACAAGCATATCAAGTACACCCATTCCGACAACGTCAGGTATAACGCTTGTTGGCATATCTGCACTTACTCCGCCTTTAGCAAATACTTCTTCTGCTGTTTTCTTAGCTTTTTCAGCCTCTTCTTCACCGTGTACAAGCTTTGTTACTTCATAAGCAAGAATTCTCTTAGCTTCGTTAAGCTCCTTACCTTCCCACTTTTCCATTTTACGAATTTCGTCCATAGGAACGAATGTAAGAAGTTTTAAGCACTTAATAACGTCAGCATCTTGTACGTTTACCCAATACTGATAGAAATCGTACGGAGTAGTCTTTTTAGGGTCAAGCCAAACAGCACCCGATTGTGTCTTACCCATTTTCTTACCTTCACTGTTTGTAAGCAAAGTAAATGTCATACCGTAAACCTGCTTTTGGTCCTTACGTCTGCAAAGGTCGATACCGCCAAGAATGTTACTCCACTGGTCGTCGCCGCCCAATTCGATTTTACAGTTATACTTACGGTTAAGCATTAAGAAGTCATAGCTCTGCATAAGCATATAGTTAAATTCAAGGAATGAAAGTCCCTTTTCAAGTCTTTGCTTAAAGCATTCGGCAGTAAGCATTTTATTTACTGAGAAACATGAACCGATGTCACGCAAAAATTCCACATAATTAAGGTCTAAAAGCCAATCGGCATTGTTTACCATTATAGCTTTATCGTCCGAGAAATCAATAACTCTTGATAACTGCTGTTTGAAACATTCACAGTTATGGTCAATTATTTCCTTAGTCATCATCTGACGCATATCGGTTCTTCCCGACGGGTCACCGATATGACCTGTACCGCCGCCGACAAGGGCAATCGGTCTGTGTCCGTAATTCTGCATATGTCGCATTACGACCATCTGCAAAAAGTGTCCTACATGAAGGCTGTCTGCTGTTGGGTCAAAGCCAATATAGAACGTAACTTTTTCCTTTCCTAATAATTCTCGTATCTCTTGTTCGTGTGTTGTCTGGGCAATAAGTCCACGCTCCAGCAAAACGTCATATACATTATCTTGCATATTCTTTTCCTCCTTCATTAGTGTATTGCCACGAGTACGGCAATCTGTTACATTATACACCATAAGACAAAGTTTTGCAAGATTTTTTTTAAATATTGTTTGAACCGAGTAAATTATGATATTTCAGATAATCCTGAGGATTTGTGCTTATAATTCTCTCCACGCGTCCGTCTGTCAATTCAAGTGTCACGTTGTTATACATTTTTAGATGTCTTTGTCTTATTTGAGTATTGTCAAAAAACACAACATCTGTCGGCACTATTGAATAAATCATTTTTTATTTTCTCTCTCCTTTTCTATCAGCTCATACATTTTTTCAAGTGCGTCTTTAAGTCCGCCCATTTCATTTATAAGTCCGTACTCAACCGCCTTTTTTGCAAATAATATACTCCCCACGTCGTTTGCTATTTCATCAGTCGTGAGCATTAATTGTTTAAATTTGTCGTATGATATATTTGAATTTGAAACAACAAAATCAATTATTCTGTCCTGCATATTCTGAAAATATTGAAATGTCTGCATAACGCCGATTACAACACCGTTCATTCTGAGCGGATGCACTGTCATAGTTGCGGTCGGTGCAATGAACGAATAATCCGTCGCAACCGCAAGCGGTACACCTATACTGTGTCCGCCGCCCAAAACAAGCGAAACGGTAGGTTTACTCATTCCGGCTATCATTTCAGCTATCGCCAATCCCGCCTCAACGTCACCGCCTACCGTATTTAAAAGCACCATAAGTCCGTCAATTTCCGGATTTTCCTCAATCGCTATAAGCTGCGGCAGAACGTGTTCGTATTTCGTTGTCTTGTTCTGCGGCGGCAATACCATATGTCCCTCAACCTGACCGATTATATTCAGACAATGTATATTACCTCTCGGATTTTTTGTTTCAACACTTCCCAAATCCTCAATATTCCGTCGTTCCTGTTCCGCTATATTGCTTTCTGTATCTGTATCATTTATCACTGTACACACCTCCGTACTATACTTATTATAATGCTTTTGGCTATAATTTATACATATTGCAAATTTTCTGTTATATTATAATTAATGATAATCTATTGTAATATATACTGTTTTGTGTTATAATAAACGTTAGTATATTAAGCAAGGGAGTGGATATATATGCCTATAAAGATACCGGACAAACTTCCGGCAACAGCACAGCTCAGAAAAGAAAATATTTTTGTTATGAGTGAAAAAAAGGCTATGCACCAAGATATTCGTCCGCTTAAAATTGTAATAGTGAACTTGATGCCGACTAAAATAGCTACCGAAACACAGCTTTTAAGACTGCTTTCAAATTCACCGTTGCAAATTGAAATAGATTTTCTGCAAATGGATACACACGAATCAAAAAACACACCGTCAGAACATTTGGCAACATTTTATACAACCTTTGATGAAATAAAAGATTCAAAATATGACGGAATGATTATAACAGGTGCGCCTGTTGAAAACCTTGAATATGAAGATGTTGATTATTGGGGCGAGCTTACACGCATAATGGATTGGTCCAAAACTCACGTCACTTCAACATTGCACATATGTTGGGCGGCACTTGCCGGTCTTTACTATCATTATGGTGTGCCGAAGCATCCGTTAAAAGAAAAATGTTCTGGAGTTTTCAAACATAAGGTGAACCGACGCACGGCAAAGCTTGTACGAGGTTTTGACAATGAATTTTACGCACCGCATTCACGTTTTCAGGAAGTGCGTGCAGAGGATATAAAAAAGGTTAAAGAGCTTGAAATTCTTTGTGATTCAAAAGAGGCGGGCGTGTATATCGTATTTACAAAAGGCGGCAGACGTATTTTTGTAACAGGTCACGCAGAATACGACGCAACAACGTTGCGTGATGAATATTTCAGAGATTTGGACAAAGGTAAAAATCCGATAATACCAAAACACTATTTCCCTAATGACGATCCTACAAAAAAACCGATCGTCCGTTGGCGTTCTCACGCTAATTTGTTATTCTCAAATTGGCTCAATTACTTTGTATATCAAATCACACCTTATGATATTGACAGCATAAACTAAAAAGTCTGACCCTGTGGGTCAGACTTTTTAGTTTATTGATATTATTTAATTTCTTTCAGCATTTAATATAAATTGTACATTCTTAACTTCTATCGAATTAAGATTACTGTCATCATCACTGTAATTATAATTCGGATTAATTGAATACCAAGACTTACCGCTGAAATATTTGCTGTATTCTTCCGTTTGGAATTTACGTCCGTGACGGGCATATATTTCGTTTCTCGCAAGTGCAAGATCGTGCTTTGACATTCCCTTAATATCATCATTTGTAAGAAGTTTTGTACCCGAATTTGCAAGTATATAGTCACCTGCATAATTCGTTATACTCGTAATTTCATATACAGTATTTCCGTTATACGTTTCCGACGTCGGTACAGCCGTTATCGTGTAAGGCTTGCCGTTTATCTGTTCCGTTGTGCTACCGGCTGAAACAGTTGCGTAATATTTAACATTATTGGTTACAAATGTCATTAAATGTTTTCCGGCATTTGAGTCATATATAACTTCACCGCCTGTACTTAGCTGTGAAGAAATGTTTGAAGATGAAACTCCGCTGTTTTGTGCAGATGATGTATTTGACGATGAGCCTGTACCGCTTGAACTTGATGTACTTGATGATGAACCGCTTGAACCTGTTCCTTTAGATGATGTACTTGATGAACCTTTTGAAGTATTACTCTTAGATGTTGTGCCGCTTGACGATGTGCTTCCGCTCCTTGAGGCTGATGTACCGCTGCCTGTATTACCTGTTGCAGACCACGATTGGCTGTTTGATGATGTACTGTTTTCATCTCTCGGAGATGTTTCCATTGACAACTCAGGCGTCTGTACAGGTTCTTCACTTACCGCAGGTGTTGCAATTACACTCGGTGTTGACACAACTGCCACTGACGGTGCAGGTGTTTCCTCTATTTTGTTTCCGCCGTTGACGTTAGACACAAGATAATACACACCTATTCCGGCAGCTGCAACTGCAAGAGCACAAATTGCACCGATAAGCACAATACGATTACGTCTTTGTCTTTTTCTTTTTTCATTACGGCGACGTTCGATTTCAGACAACTGTTGTTTCTTATCCTCCATCATTTTCTTTACCTGTTCACGACGTCTTCTTTCATTATCATCATAGATTTCATCACCTTCTGAATTTTCTTGTTCTTCAGAATTATCATTTTGTTCATCACCCAAATTTTCATTCAACTCGGCTTGATGTTCCTGATACACATTTTCTATTTCATCTGTATTAATTACTTTTGTTTCTTCTGCCGCACTTGCATCTTCATTAACTTTTGTACCGCAAAATTCACATTCTTGAGCATCATCCGGTATCTGAGCTCCACATACTTTACATAGCATATATTCTACCCTCCGATTTCAATATTTCATACCTATTCAATTATCATTATATTATGTTCCTCATTTCAAGTCAATATCGTATTGTTTACAATAAAAAGACATTTTACGTCAACCATTTTAATTTTACCCAATTTTCCGAATTTTAACAAAAATAAGGACATCAATTTAGCTATTTGTACGATATGTTAAGCATATTATGTGTAAAGGAGGTTATGAGATATGTTTCTTGGCGGTTTATTTTTTGAATGGATACAGACTGTTTTAATACTTGCCGGATACGTTTCGGGTAATGCGACATTCCCAAAGCCATTAAACAAAAGCGAAGAAAAGAAATATCTTGACTTGTATGCAAAAGGTGATGAAAGTGCAAAAAATGTACTTATCGAACACAATCTCAGACTTGTTGCCCACATTGCAAAAAAGTATGCTGACGAAAAAAATCTTGAGGACCTTATATCTATCGGCACAATCGGTCTTATCAAAGGGATAAACACATTCAATCCCGAAAAAAATTCACGTCTGTCTACATATATTTCACGTTGTATTGAGAATGAAGTGCTTATGGTTATGCGTTCATCAAAGAAACTTCAAAATGAAATTTCCATTGATGAAAGTATCGGCACAGACCGTGAGGGCAACAATATGACTTTTTCGGATATACTGACTTGCGATTCAACAGATATTGCCGACCTCATTTCCGGCAAGCTTGAAGCTCAAAAACTGTACAACGCAATGAAAAAAATATTAGCCCCAACCGAAATAAATATTCTCTGTTGGCGATACGGACTCGGTAATCAGCCGAAGAAAACGCAAAAAGAAATTGCCGATATACTCGGCATAAGCCGCAGTTACGTCAGCAGAATAGAGAAAAAATGTCTTGAACGTCTTTTAGACGAATTAAAAGAATAAGGCTCTCCACAATCACGGAGAGCCTTTAAATGTATTAATCTATAACCATAAAAAAGGTTAAAATTTTTTTTAATTTTCTTATTTTACGCTTGTATTTCCAACGATTTGAATTCGCCTTCGTTTTTCATTACAAAATTTCGTATACCCACCAAATAATAAATAGAACCTGCAACACCCAATACACCGCCGAATATTACGTTATAAATCAAAATTAAGATTGCTCCCACAAGCGGTCGTACCTTATCAACGATACCATTAGGATTTTTAAGCATTTTCCCGCTGAAAATAATATCTTGAATTGCCGATATTATGTTCAATACACCTACAATCAAGCAAATCCAATTAACAAAAATGCCGAGAATAATTTGAATTACCGCTACAACAATCCATATAATTCCGTTTATTTTGTATCGTTCCGATAGTTGATGTAACAGTTTTTCCGCATTATTCCCTACGCCATTTAACGGGTTGCCGCAGCTGTTGCAAAAATTCACATTCCCTTGTATTTCTTTTCCGCATTTGTTACAAAACATAAAAAACATCCTTTCAAAAAATTAATTTATACCAACCAAGCTAAAAATCCTGCCGAAAAAATAAGCAACAGCACAACCGCGAAAATCGACAAGCCTATATTAATCCACCCCAATACAATTCCCGCCGATGCAAGATTACACCCCTGCTCATTTCTTTCCATTATCTGCGTTTTAGCCATATTACCTAAAATAATTGCTACAATGGCAAGTAGAAACCACCCAAAAACAAACGACGTACAAGCCAATATCAAACTCCATATTGCATATGTATTTGTTTTATAAGGATTATGCTGTCTGCCGATATTTAAGTTTATATTATGCACATTATTGCAATTACCGTTTTCGGTAATCTTCGTACCGCAATTTGAACAATACTCGTCATGCACTTCTTTTCCGCAATTTGAGCAATACATTTTGTTTGCGTTATTACTTGTTACCCCCTTTCCGCATTTCGGGCAAAATTTAGTGTCCGCCGTTAATTCTGCACCGCAATTTTTACAAAACATTTTACGTTCCCACCTTTCTTCGTATTTTTCTCTATTATACAACACATACTTATTTTTGTCAACTATACTTATCATTAATGATAATGTTATATCATTAATGATAAGTTAATATAAACTTAGAGGTGATTATTTATGAAAGAAACTATGTATGATTTTCCAAGCAGATTAAAAATTTTACGTGATAAATACGGCTATACACAATCGGAATTGGCAAAGAAATTATCAATTACAAGAGCAAGCGTAAATGCTTGGGAAATGGCTTTATCTGCTCCATCTACACCTTTTCTTGTTGAATTATCAAGACTTTTTCACGTCACAACAGACTATCTATTGGGACTTGACGATTGCATTACCATACGTACGGATAACTTGACAGACCGTGAAATAACCGCTATTTTAAACATTGTCGAATCCTTTCACGAAACTCATAAAGAGTTTTCTTCTGATAATGATTAATAACAAAAAAGATACATTCTATTTTTTGGAATGTATCTTTTTATATATATTTCTGATTTTAGTCACCAAATGATATGCCTATTTCCTTTGCCGCCTCGATAATATCGCTGTCAACAGGGACTTTTTTAAGTTTTCCGGCAACCTCGCCAAGAGGTACAGGAACAATTTTTTCATTCTGCAATGCAACCATAAAGCCGTACTGTTCGTTCTTTATGAGTCTTGCGGCAGCCGCACCGAAACGTGTGCAAAGAAATCTGTCATATGCACAAGGGCTTCCGCCTCTTTGGAAGTGTCCCGGAACAGTTACTCTGATTTCGTGACCCGTAACTTCCTCAAGTTCCTTTGCAATCTTATAAGAGATTGACGGATAAGGCATTGACGCACGAAGTGCTTTTAGCTCTTTCTTCTTCATCTTTGCCTCTTCTTTTGAAATTGCACCCTCTGCAACGGCAAGAATTGAAAATCTCTTTCCGGCTTGTTCTCTCTTTTCGATAACTTTGGCAATTTCGTTAATATCATAAGGAATTTCAGGCAACAGAATTATATCCGCACCGCCTGCGATACCTGCATACAAATTAAGCCAACCTACTTTATGTCCCATTACCTCAACAATAAAAATACGTCCGTGAGAAGTAGCTGTTGTATGAATACAGTCTATCACTTCCGTTGCAATATCAACGGCACTTTGGAAACCGAAAGTCATTTCCGTACCCCAAACGTCATTGTCAATCGTCTTTGGCATTGTAACTACATTAAGACCTTCTTCAGAAAGTAAATTAGCCGTTTTATGTGTACCGTTACCGCCCAAGATAACAAGACAGTCAAGCCCAATTTTCTTATAATTATCTTTCATTGCCGCAACTTTATCAATGCTGTTTTCATCTTCAATGACACGCATCATCTTAAACGGCTGACGTGATGTACCCAAAATTGTACCGCCTATTGTAAGTATACCGGAAAAATCAGATTGATTCATCTTCTTGTAATCACCGTGGATAAGTCCGGCATAACCGTTTTGAATACCGTAAATTTCAACGTCGTCAATTTCTTCATACAGTCCCTTTGCAACACCTCTGATTGCCGCATTAAGACCTTGACAATCTCCGCCGCTTGTTAAAATACCAATCTTTTTCATCAAATCATCCTCTCATTTTAGTTTTCCGATTACGACTCTGTCATTGTCGTTTAAATCTTTTATCACTTCTGTATCATAAAAGTCGTTTTGCATAAGACCTCTTACAGATTCGCCTTGATTATAGCCAATCTCAAATGCAAGCAGACCGCCTTTTTTCAAAAAATTATGTGCCGTTTTGGTTATACGTCTGTAAAAAACAAGGCCGTCCTCACCGCCGTCCAACGCAATTCTCGGCTCATAGTCCTTAACTTCCGTCTGCAACGTTTCAATTACCGCTTTTTCTATATAAGGTGGATTTGATACGACAACATCATACTTTTTTTTCGGATATTCATTTAATATATCCATTTTATACAATTTCACTCTGTCTGACACATTATTTCTTTTAATATTTTTTTCAGCCGTTTCAAGTGCAATATCACTTATATCAAACAGCTCAATATCTGTATTTTTTTTGTAATGTGCAATACTTATTCCGATACAGCCGCTGCCTGTACATATATCGGCTACGGTTGTTTTCTTATCGCCGATTTTATCAATTACGGTTTCAACAAGAATTTCCGTATCACTTCTCGGTATAAGCACACCCTCCCTAACAAAAAAATCAAGTGACATAAATTCGGTTTCTCCGAGTATATATTGCAGCGGCTCACCTTTTTTACGTCTTTCAATCATTTTATTCATTCTGTAAGTATGTTGAGGCATTACGGGCAATTTGCCGTTTAAAACAAGCTGAGTTCTGTTCATCTCCATAACGCTCATAACCATGAGCTCCGCCTCAAACCTTGCATTATCTCCAAGCTGTTTTGCCGTTTCTCTCACAAATTCCGATATTACCATCTGTCGTCCTCTTTATTTTCAGGTATGCACGGTTTCATTGATTCAATAGCCACTTCAATTTGTGACGCGTCAGGTTCTCTGGTAGTAAGTTTTTGCAGCCACAATCCCGGTTTTGAAAGCCATGCCACCCATTTGCTTTTACTTCTTCCGGCGAATTTTATAATTTCAAATGAAATACCCGCTACAGCCGGCAAAAGTGCAAGACGCATTAAAACACGCAATATAACCATATCCACTCTCGGCAAAAGTGCAAAAAGCAAAATACTCACTATCATAACGAAAAGCAAGAAACTTGTTCCGCATCTCGGATGAAATCTTGTATGCTTTTTTATATTTTCAACAGTAAGTTCTTCCCCTGCCTCATAGCACGCTATCGTCTTATGCTCCGCACCGTGATATTGGAATACACGTTTAATGTCTTTCATATTTGAAACAATAGCCAAATACCCTATAAATATCACCATTCTTATTATACCCTCAAAAAGGCTTGTAAATAAGTGTGAATCTGTAAATGCCGAAATTGGCGGAATAAGTGTACCGATTTTTTCCGCACCTTTCGTAAGAAAAGTAGGAAGTACCATAAACAAAGCAATACTGAATACAAGCGATATTGCGATTGATACATAAATTACTATATCCTTGATTTTGTCGCCGAACTTATCGTCAAGCCACTTGTCAAACTTACTTTCCGTTCCTTCCTCTTCCTCAATATCGACAAATTCCGCACTGAACATAAGTGCTTTCATTCCTATAACAAGGCTGTCTACAAAACTCACGCAACCTCTTATTATAGGCAATCTCCAAAACTTCTTTCTTGTTTTTGTTCCGTTTTCCTCGACCTTACATTCAATATCACCGTCAGGCTTTCTCACCGCCACGGCTGTTTTGAAAGGTCCTCTCATCATTACGCCCTCCATAACCGCCTGACCGCCTATTGATGTAATATGTTGCTGTTGTTCTTCTTTACTCATCTATTTTCTCCAATCTGTTTAATATTATCAGCACATACAGTTGCAGCATAACCACGTTGTACAGCAATTACAACAATCACTGCAATCGCAACAACCTGCCGAATCTGAGCCGGTACTTGTGGTTGATGTGTATGTTCTGTTTCTGTTCATTACATTGTTTAATGTACTTCTGTATTCAACATTGTTCGGCTCCATCTGTACAGCAGTCTGCAAAAAACTTATGGCTTGGTCATACCAACCGACCTGCATTCTCGCAAGACCCGATAAATAATACCATTCCGCTGTTTTCGGCAATAAGTTAAGCATTTCAAGTGCTTCACGAATTCGTGACTGCGTTATAAGAATACGAACATTTTGAAAACTTACCTGTCCGCTTGTATGCGTCTGTGATGTTGAATATCCCCCTGTAGACGTACTGTATCCCGTATTAGTCGCGGTACGCTTATTCGTTATCATATCGTAGGCTTTGTTGATTTCTTTCATCTTTTCAGCCGCCAAATCCGCAAGCGGATTATTAATGTATCTGTCGGGATGATATTTTTTCACCAATTCTTTATACGCTTTTTTTATTGTTTCTTCATCGGCGTTTTCACTAACGCCCAATACTTCATAAGGATTCATTACTTTCTCCTAAAATACTTTTCTGTTTAGTTTTTAGTGCAACATACATAATATTGTCCAAAACTTCTTTGTTTTTGTATATCTCAAGCAAATTGTACGCAGACGCCGCATTTTCAAGAGTGAACGTCATTGAGGTATATAAATCCTCTCTAATCGTGTCTTTTATTTCTTGTGCGTTTTTATCCTCATATTTTGCTTTAAAGGTATTGTAATCATTTTTCTTTACGTCTTTTTCCAAATCATTATATGCGTCAATTATATATATCCATCGCCCTATATTATAGCCAAGCCACGCAAGAATACGTTTTTTATCTTCATCCTCAATAAAATCGGGTGTAAATAATATTTCAAGTATTCTCGCAAAACAATCGGCTGTTTCATCAATTTCTTTGCAGTTATTTTTTTCAAGCCGACTCAATTCATCAAGACATTTTCTGATACTTTCATATTCTCTCGGATAATGTTTTTTAGCTTTTCTGACGCCATTTGCAAAAAGCAGCATACTAAACAACGCTTTTATACTTTTGTCATCGTTCCAATCGTCAAGCAATTTCAAATAAGTAAGTATAACACCCATATCGGCTGCATAATTTAGTGCCGTGTCATTTTCAACACATATATTTTCACGGATAGGATGTAACACGCATTTTTTATCTTTCATACTTATTTCGTTTTTGCAAACCGAAGATAAAACAATCGCAAGGAATGTTATGTCATAGCTAAGTCCCAGCCTTGCCGATTGCGAACATCTCTTGCCGATAGCCTTACACAATCCGCAATAATATGCTTTAAACGTCTTTAAGCCTTGTTCGCTCAACGCATTTTTGCATACTGTAACGTATCCGAACATTAAAACATTCCTTCCATAATAACATAAGTATATTTAAAGTATATCTCAAATCGCCATAAATTTCAAGGTGTATGATATATTTAAGATAAAATTTTATTTTTTATTCATAATTAAGCATACTTTTATCGTTATTATGAGAAAATAATATTAAAATAATGTGACTGGAGTAATTTAATATGAAACACGAAATGACTAACAAAGAATATAATGAATACGTAAAAACAAAAACACCCAATTCAAAGCTTTTTTCAAACTGTTTAAAAGCATTTGTATCGGGCGGAATAATATGCGTAATCGGGCATTTTATTTTAACTATGTTTAAAAAATGGGGACTTGATACAGAAGCCGCAGGCACTGCCACTTCAATCATATTGGTGTTTGCCGGCGCATTGCTTACAGGACTTGATATTTACCCGAAAATCGCTAAATTTGCGGGTGCGGGAACTATTGTACCGATTACCGGATTTGCAAATTCCGTTGTTTCCCCTGCTCTTGAGGCAAAAACCGAAGGTATGGTGCTCGGTGTCGGTGCGAAAATATTCACAATCGCCGGTCCTGTTATCCTTTACGGTACACTCGCCTCGTTCGTTGCCGGTATTGTGTATTGGATTATAAGTTTGTTTTAAAATGAAAAATCTTCTTGAAGAAACAAAATTTACTTCAAGAAGATTTTTTTAATTATTTAAGTTCATATCCGCCGACAGGACGAATGGAAAGAACGTGGCACATATTTTCACCCAACACGTTCTCAATTTTTGTTTTAAATTCATCAAGCATATCAAGCGGAACAAACGCTTGTACAGTTCCGGCAAAACCACCGCCGTGAACTCTGTACGCGCCTTTGTCGCCAAGTATTTCATCGCACAAAGCCAATGTCAACGACACTGCTTGATTTTTAGGCATACTTGTTGCAAACACATTTTGAAGATACATATACGACGACTGTCCCGATTTCTTTACAAGCTGTTTGAAAAGTTCAAAATCATCATTTTTCAAAGCTTTAACTTCTTCCTGCGCACGTCTGTTATCATTAAAGAAATGGATTGCACGAAGTACCGCTCTGTCATTATTAAGTTTTGCACGAATGTTTTTGACATTCGCCATAAACTCATTTTCATCAACTTCACGCAAAAATTTCTTGCCGAAGAATCCCGCAACTGCTTTCATATCAGACGGAATTGTCGCATATTCATCAGTTAAATCTGCGTGATCCGCACCCGAATCAATAATGCAAAGAGCGTGATTATGCTTTTTTAAATCAAATTCAACTTTTTCAACTATCGGCTCTTCCGTACTCTTAAAATCAATAGCCACAACCGAACCGACAGATGATGCCATCTGATCCATAAGTCCGCTTGGTTTATTGTAATAAACATTTTCGGCGAACTGTCCGAATTTTGCAATTTCAATCGGATTTACTTCGTTATTTGCAAAAAGTCCGTTTATAATCGTTCCTACAAGCACTTCAAAAGCTGCTGATGACGAAAGTCCCGAGCCTTTAAGTACATTTGATGTTGTGTACGCGTCAAAGCCTTTAACATCATAACCCAAATCAACAAACTTTTTAATTACACCTCTTATAAGAGAAATTGCCTTGTCAAATTCCTTTTCTCTTATTTCAAGACTGTCAAGTTCAATCACATCAAGCGGATAGTTTCTTGATTGAATACGAACTGTGTTTGTACCGTTTGGTCGTGCGGCAGATATAACATCAAGATTAACACTTCCCGCAAGTACACAACCGTGCTGATGGTCTGTATGATTACCGCCGATTTCTGTACGGCCAGGAGCAGAAAACAAAGCAATATCGCCATCTTTACCGAATGTTTCTTCAAAGCCGTTTATAACATCAATATATCTGTCCGAATACTTTTTCACATCATTTTTATCGCATGAATACAAATATGTAAGCTTATCATCATATTCACCGTTTTTTAGTGCATTTATTGTTTCTTTTATAGAACGCATATAAAACCTCCGTCAAAAGTAAAGGTGTAACTCAGTTACACCTTGCCTTAATTATTTAATTTTACTCAACCATAAGAAAGTCACTTACAATCTGTTGCATTTCATCCTTATCGCATACAAGATCAAATACAACTGACTTATCTTTTAGTTCATAAAGTGACTTAGGAATTTGCATATTACTCTTTTCAGAAAGTTCCTTCAATAGAGTAAATTCGTCTTTACCGACAACTGCATTGTGATCCTCAAGTGCAATAAGAACGCTCTGATTAAACTTGAACGGACTTGCAGTTGATGCAATAATTGTCTTTGTTGTGTCGCCTGTTTGAGCAACATACTTATCGTAAACAGACTTTGCAACGGCAGTGTGAGTATCAATAACATAATCATATTCAGACGCACACTTTTTAATTGTAGCCATTGTTTCTGCATCATCACAGCAACCTGCAGTAAACATTTCCTGCATTTTTGCCTTAACGTCAGCTGAAACTTCATAGCTGCCATTAGTGTTAAGCTCTTTCATCCATTCGCTGACAAGTTTATCGTCACAACCTGTAAGGTCATAAAGAAATCTTTCAAGGTTACTTGAAATAAGAATGTCCATTGACGGTGAGATTGTTGTATGGAAATCTCTGTTCTTATTATAAACACCAGTCTTTATGAAATCTGTCAAAACATTATTTTCATTCGACGCACAAATAAACTTAGCGATTGGCAAGCCCATTTTCTTTGCATAATATGCGGCAAGAATATTACCGAAGTTACCTGTTGGAACGACAACATTAATCTTATCGCCGATTTCAATTTCGTTATTCTTTACAAGCTCTGCATATGATGAGAAATAATATACAATCTGAGGAACAAGTCTGCCCCAGTTGATTGAGTTTGCAGATGAAAGCTTAAATTGATTTCTGTCAAGAAGATTTTTATAATCAGTGTCTGTAAATATCTTCTTAACACCGCTTTGAGCATCGTCAAAGTTACCCTTAACCGCGGCAACACTTACGTTATTACCCTCTTGAGTAACCATTTGAAGCTTTTGAATTTCACTTACACCGTTGTCAGGATAGAATACGATAATTCTTGTGCCTGCAACATCTTTAAAGCCTTCAAGTGCAGCCTTACCTGTATCACCCGACGTTGCAACAAGGATTACGATTTCTTTATCTTCATTAGTCTTTTTCATTGATGTTGTAAGAAGATGAGGAAGAATTTGAAGTGCCATATCCTTAAAAGCACAAGTCGGGCCGTGCCATAATTCAAGGAAATATGTTGTATCGTTAAGTTTATAAACAGGAGCAATGCTCTCTGTTTCAAACTTTTCCTTTGTATATGCACTGTCTATGCACTTTTTAAGTTCTTCTTCCGTGAAGTCCGAAAGGAACTTGCTAAGTACAAAATATGCTCTTTCGTTATATGACTTTGACGCCAAATTTTTAATCTCATCTAAACTAACTGAAGGAAAGCTTTCCGGAACAAAAAGTCCGCCCTCTGCACTAAGTCCTGTTTTTATAGCCTCTGCCGAACTTACAGATATGCTCTTATCCCTCGTACTATGATACTGCATTAATCAAAACCTCCAAATAATTAATCGTGCCTGTACAAATTTTCATACGTTAAATTCATACAGGCACCTTTGTTTTTTCCGCGTCTTACGCTAATTTCTTTATGTAATCAGGTGCTGTTTCAGCATCTATGCTTACCGATATTACAAATGTGATTTCAAACTTTTGGCTCATAGTCTCAAGTCTGTTAAGGAATGATTCAAATCCGTCAAGATTGTCCGAGCCGACAATTTTGAAAATACCGTCAACAAAAATGTTTGTAATATCGAAGTCACGGCTTATAATACCGCTGATAAATCCAAGGAATTCATCATATGACTTAATTTCAAACTCTGATGTGTCTGCCATTCTCGCCTTTGACTTTACATCAAAAATATTTCTGTTTGTGTCGTTGCTGATAAAAACAACGTTGCCCTTTGCAACCGTTAGAGCGTTGTTCACTTTCTCAATAAGAGCCTTTGTCTTACCGGTGCCTTTTTTTCCAATTAGAAGTTCAACCATGTTAACCTTCCTCCTTTATAATAAATTTTTATTTTCTGAGAGTCGCCCTCTCTGATTTCACTTTAATCTTGCCTCAAGAGCGTCCTTTTCGCTTTCGTAACCCGGCTTACCAAGAAGTGCAAACATATTCTTTTTGTATGCTTCAACACCCGGTTGATCAAAAGGATTTACCCCAAGCAAATATCCTGAAAGACCGCAAGCCTTTTCAAAGAAATATACCATTTTACCGAAATTATATGCGTCAAGCGCAGGTACAATAACCGCAAGGTTAGGAACTTGACCGTCTGTATGAGCCAAAGCAGTACCCTGTGCGGCTTTTGAATTTACATAGTCGATAGTCTTGCCTGCAAGGAAATTAAGTCCGTCAATATTATCCTCTGTTGCTTGAATTTCAATATTCTTGCGAGGATTTTCAACAAGCAAAGCTGTTTCAAACAAAATTCTTTGTCCTTCTTGAATGTATTGTCCCATTGAATGTAGGTCACTTGAGAAGTCTGCCGCCGCAGGGAAAATACCCTTGTTGTCCTTACCTTCACTTTCGCCGTAAAGCTGTTTCCACCATTCGCCGAAATAGTGAAGTGCAGGCTCATAATTAACCATCATTTCAACAGTCTTGCCTTTTCTTGCAAGTGCATTTCTTACAACCGCATATTGATAACATTGGTTTTCTGAAAGATTTGGATTAGCATATTCATCCTGTGCCTCTTTTGCACCCTGCATCATCTTGTCAATATCAATACCTGCCGCTGCAATCGGAAGTAAACCTACTGCAGTAAGAACAGAGTATCTGCCGCCGATGTCGTCAGCGATAACAAATGTTTCGTAACCTTCTTCATCTGCAAGCGACTTCAATGCACCGCGAGCTTTATCTGTTGTTGCATAAATTCTTTCTTTTGCACCTTCCTTGCCGTACTTCTTTTCAAGCAAGTCTTTAAATATTCTGAACGCAATAGCAGGTTCTGTTGTTGTTCCGGATTTTGATATTACGTTTACTGAAATATCTTTACCCTCTACTGTTTCAAGCAAATCAGCCATATATGTCGAACTGATGTTATTTCCGGCAAAGAAAATAGCAGGGCCTTTTCTCTTGTCTTTGTCAAGAGCATTATAGAATGAATGTTGTAACATTTCAACAGCCGCTCTTGCACCAAGGTACGAACCGCCTATACCGATTACAACAAGTACATCTGAATCAGAGCGAATCTTTTCAGCCGCTTTTTTAATTCTTGCAAATTCTTCTTTATCATAATCCGTAGGCAAGTTTACCCAACCAAGAAAATCGTTACCTGCACCGGTTTTGTTATGAAGCATATTATGTGCCTCTTTAACATATTCAGCCATATTATCAATCTCATGCTGTCCGACAAACGGAAGTGCTTTTGAATAGTCAAACCTAATATTGCTCATTATATATTGCCTCCTAAATTTCATATAAAACATATTATGTTTTGTTACTTATTATTTTATACTATTTTGCCAAATAAATCAATAGTCATTGTGAAAATAGTTTGTGAATATTTATTTCTTTTTCATTTCAAAATTCTTGTTTTGTTTGGATTTTGTTGTGTAATGCCAAATTGAACGGTACAACATATAGTTATTCTTCGTCGTACGTTTCAAGAAAACTGTGTTTCACACCGTCAATTTTGTACGCAACAATCGCCTCTAAACTGACGTTTTCAACACTTTTGAATATATTCCCCTCAACGTACGGATTTACCTGTTTCAACGTTTTTATAAGTTCTTTTATTTCAACTCTCTTTGAACGGTTTTCTTCGTTATTACACGTTGTACAAGTATCCGTAAACTTGCAGGCACATTGTATAAAATGCAAATCGTTATATCGACACCACGATTTTATATCCTGCTCACGAATTAAATAAAGCGGTCGTATAAGTTCCATTCCCTCATAGTTTGTGCTGTGAAGTTTCGGCATCATTGTTTGCACCTGTCCCGAATACAACATTCCCATTAATATCGTTTCAATTACATCGTCATAGTGATGTCCCAACGCAATTTTATTACAGCCCATATCCTTTGCGAATTTATACAAATATCCCCTTCTCATTCTTGCACACAAATAGCAAGGAGACTTTTCAACATTATAAACCGACTCAAATATATCGGATTCATAAATAGTTATAGGGATATTCAATTTCCTTGCATTTTCCTCTATAACCTTACGGTTTTCAGGACTGTAACCGGGATCCATAACCAAGAATTTCACTTCAAATTCAAATTTATTGTGAAGTTTAAGTTCCTGAAAAAGTTTTGCCATAAGCATTGAGTCTTTTCCGCCCGATATACAGACCGCAATCTTGTCGCCCTCTTTAACCAAATCGTAAGTATTAATTGCTTTTGCAAACATACGCCAAATTTTTTTACGGAATTTTTTTCTTATACTTTGTTCAACGTCACGACTTATGCTCTCAGCCTCTTTTCGCTTTATCGAATCCAACAGCCATGCAGTATATCCGCCCTCAAGGCTCACCGCGTCAATGCCTTTTTCTCTTAGCTGCTCCGCAACGTCTATGCTGATTTTACCTATTCTGCAACATATAATAAGTTTTTTTGATAAATCAACCTTTCCGCTTGTTTCTATCTCATCTGACGGAACATAGACTGCTCCGGACATTTCGTCTTTTTGAACTTCTTCTTTGTCACGAATATCTATAATTTGATATGTGTCTTTATCTAATTTATTCAATTCTTCTATTGTTATGCTCATAATTATTCCCTATCCTCAAATATATTTCCTATTATTTCAGTAGGCATAATTTTATAACAAATTTGTCGATTTGTCAAATACCAAAAAGCAGAGTCATATCTTATGACTCTGCTTTTGTTTTATATCGTTTCCGCAAATTTCTTTGTATAATCTTCAAGTTCGGCAAGTTTTTCGTCTGACGGATTGAATATACAACCAAACGGCTTTTCAAAAGGCTTTAGTTTAAGCAATTCAAGATGATTATGCACCAGCTGAATACCTTCACCGCCCCAGCCGTATGAGCCGAATACAAAGCAAGGCTTATTCTTCATATTAACAAGGTCAATCGAAGAAATAATATCCCATACAGGCTTTACGGCATTTCTGTTGATTGTCGGTGTACCGAATACAAGCGCATCCGCACTGTGAAGTGCCGTTATCATTTCGTCGTTGATTTCGGCAACATCATATTCTTTAACATCAAAATCACAAGAATTAAGCGTCTTTGCAATAGTGTCTGCCATTTTCTTTGTATATCCGTAAGCCGACGCATAGAATATTGCGACTGTTTTTTTCTCTGTAACTTTTGGTGCACTCCAAGCAGAATACTTTTTAACGGCTTCTGCTATATATTTTTTAAGTACAGGTCCGTGACTGTTACAAACCATTTCAATGTCAAGTGCCGACAACTTTTCAAGTGCCTTGACAACAAAAGAATTAAATGGTGATACAATGCAGTCATAATAAACTTTCATTGCTTTTTCATACTTATCGTAGTAAATTATATCCTCGTCAACAACTGCGTCCTCACAATAGTGTGCACCAAATACGTCACAGCTGAAAAGTGTCTTTTCACTTTCAAGATATGTCACCATAGTATCAGGCCAATGCAAATTAGGAACTATACAGAATTTCAATACCTTTCCGTCACCCAAATCAAGCTCTGCACCGTCTTTTGCAATATGCTCCTTAAAAGTCATATTTGTTATTTCTTTTAGATTTCTTATAGCCGCAATACTGCCCACAACTTCAATATCAGGATTTAATTCAAGTATCTTCTTGACACTTCCCGAATGGTCAGGCTCTGTATGATTGCATATCAAATAATCAATCTCAGAAACAGGCATTATTTCTTCGATATTTGAAATATACGAATCAAGTAACTTTTCGTGTGCTGTTTCTATAAGTGCCGTTTTTTCACCCTTTACAAGATACGCATTATATGTCGTACCGTATTCCGTTTCCATAAAAATATCAAATGTTCTTAGTGTAGGGTCTTTCACTCCCACATAAAAAATATTATTCTTTAATTCAAGCATTTTTTATCATTCCTTTCACCGTTAATGTTATTTACAAACAATAGATACCCAATCTTTTCTTTGCTTGATTGAATTTATTTCAAAGCCGCATTTTTCAAGTGCCGCTTTAACGTCGTCTACTCTGTCCTCAATTATTCCCGAAGTAATAAACACACCGCCTTTTTTCATATATTCACGTGCTTTTGGAGCAAGCGCTATAATGACATCTGCAACAATATTTGCCACAACAACGTCATATTCATTTTTGGCAATTTCATTTTGCAATTCTGTGTTTGTAATTATATCTCCGGCTTTAACCGTATATTTCGATATGTCGACATCATTCATGCCTGCGTTCTGATATGCAATATCAACCGCATTCGGGTCAATATCAATCGCAAACGCACTGTCTGCACCCAACAACAATGATATAATTGACAAAATACCGCTGCCGCAGCCCAAATCAAGCACTTTAACGCCCGGTTTTATGTATTTTTCAAGTGTTTCGATACAAAGTTGTGTTGTATAGTGTCCGCCTGTACCGAAACTCATACCCGGATTTATATTGAATACAATTCTGTCGGTATTGTCTTTAAGTTCTTCCCATTCAGGCTTGATAAGAATTTTTTCGCCTACTTCCAACGGATGAAAATACTTCTTCCAGTTATTCGCCCAATCTTCTTCCTTCATATTGTCAATATGAATTTCAAGTCTACCGAACTCATTTTCATCATCAAGTTGCTTCATTTCAGCAACAGTATTTCTGATTGCCATAAGCATCTCGTGACCTGCCGCATTATCACTGACATAGGCGATTACTTCCGTTTCACCCTCTTTTTCCTTAATCAGCTCATCATCGACATAATCCCAATACTGTTTATTGTTTTCAAGAAAATCTTTAAAATCTTTTTCGTCCTCAATTTCAAGGCCTGTTATTCCAAGCTGATACAGTCTTCCGCTCAAAGGCTCAATACCCTCTGATGTCGTAAATATAGATACTTTAATCCAATCCATAATATCCTCCGTGTTTATAAAATCATTTGCAAAAAGCAATACACTTTTGGTATTGCTTTTTTAGTTATTAATCAAGAAAATCTTTTAATTTCTTACTTCTGCTCGGGTGACGAAGTTTTCTTAGTGCCTTTGCCTCAATCTGTCTTATTCTTTCTCTTGTTACGTCAAATTCCTTGCCTACTTCTTCAAGCGTTCTTGCACGTCCGTCGTCAAGACCGAAACGAAGTCTTAAAACTTTCGCCTCTCTTTCAGACAATGTTTCCAAAACCGCTCCAAGCTGTTCCTTTAGAAGTACAAAACTTGCCGCCTCTGACGGTGCAGGCGCATCCTCATCCGGAATAAAGTCGCCAAGATGGCTGTCCTCTTCTTCGCCGATAGGAGTTTCAAGCGAAACAGGCTCTTGTGAAATCTTTGAAATTTCACGCACTTTATCAACAGGCATATTTAGTTCTTTTGCAAGTTCTTCCGGCGTAGGTTCACGGCCAAGTTCCTGCACAAGCTGTCTTGAAACTCTTACAAGTTTGTTGATGGTTTCAACCATATGAACAGGTATTCTGATTGTACGCGCTTGATCCGCAATGGCTCTTGTAATAGCTTGTCTTATCCACCATGTCGCATATGTTGAGAATTTATAACCCTTTGTGTAGTCAAACTTATCAACCGCCTTGATAAGACCGAGATTTCCCTCTTGAATAAGGTCAAGGAAAAGCATACCGCGACCGACATAACGCTTTGCTATACTTACAACAAGACGCAAGTTAGCCTCTGCCAAGCTTTTCTTTGCTTTTTCGCCGTCCGCAATCAATAAATCAATCTGTTTTTTAGTATCTTCGTCTATCTCCTCGCCAATTTCTTCAAGCTGTTCTTTCGCTTTTTCTCCGTCTGCCATTCTTTTTGCAAGTGACAATTCTTCCTCGGGAGTAAGCAGATTAACTTTACCTATTTCTTTTAGGTACATTTTAACGTGGTCATCAATATTGATACCCTCCGGAACAGACAAGTCCTCAAGTTCTTCCTTACTTACTTCGATTTCTTCAAGTTCCTTATCCAAATCTTCAACAAGTTCGATAGATTCTTTTTCAAAAACGTCATAAAGTCTTTCTATTTCTTCCGGTGTCACTTCAATGTCTTCAAAAGCGTCACTTATTTCCTTAAAAGTAAGTACCCCTTTTTTCTTACCTTTTTCGATAAGCTCTCTTTTAATGTCTTTCATCTTTTCCTGCATTAAACTATTCCTCCCAAGTATTTTTCTCATTTAGAAGTTCTTCACGTTGCTTAAACAAATCCATCAAATTCGTAGGGTCTGCTTCGGCATTGATACGCATATTCAGCTTCTCCAATTTAATTGTATATAAAAGTTCTTTGACGGTTTCTTCATCACCGCTGTAAACTTCAAGATTATAAAAAACTTCCGACGCCTCACTCAAATCGTCGCCCGAAAAATCATTTAACATCATTGCCGGATCGGGTGACATTCCGTTTTCATAGCTGTCATACATACTTTTCGCCAAACGTCTGTACACATTTGTTGCAAATTCCTCGGCATTAAGCTGTGCCGACGACATTTTATAAAGCTTTTTACTTTGCGATATAAGTCCCAAAAGCCGTTTTTCAGCTTCAAGCAAACTGCTTGTAACCATTTGATTTTTCGTTGTTTCACGCTTTCTTTGTTCGACTTTTTTCTGATACTCATTTTTAGTCGGTATTCTTTTATAACTGCCCTTCGAGATTTTTTCACGGTATTTGCTTGCTATCGCCTCTCGGCTTATTCCTGTATCCTCCGCGACTTTCGTTATATAGGCGTCTACCTCAACAGCATCTTTTAATTTTGTAAATATGTTTACTACCTCATCTATAAACAGTATCTTGCCATCCGTACTCGTTACGTCGTACTGCTTTTTTATCAAAGAAATCTTAAATTCAGTGGCAGGCATCGCATTCTTTACCGCCTCTTTGAATTTTTCAACTCCGTTTTTGTTTATGTATTCATCGGGGTCTTTGGCATTTTTAAGCCGTATCACCCTCGCTCTGCCGCCTACATTGTTTATTATGTCAATGGCTCTTAACGCCGCTTTTGTACCTGCCTCGTCACTGTCGTAACATATCAGTATTTCACTGCCGTAACGCAACATCAATTTAGCTTGATTTTCCGTAATAGCCGTACCGAGCGTTGCAACAATATTTTTTATACCGGCTTGATATACGGATATTACATCCATATATCCCTCACACAGTATTATCTCCGATGATTTTGCATTTTTCGCCAAGTTGAGTGAAAATAAGTTTCTGCCTTTATCAAAAACAGGTGTTTCGGGCGAATTCAGATATTTAGGTATTTTATAACCGTTAATTTCTTTATTGTCGTGCATAATTCGACCGCCGAAACCGATAACATTTCCTCTAACGTCAATTATCGGAAACATAACACGATCTCTGAATTTATCATATATTCTGCCCTCACGGCTTACGGCAAGTCCGCCCTCGACAATTTCTTCTGTTTTAAACCCTTGCGAAGTCAAATATTTAAGCAAATGATCGTGTCCTTCGGGTGCATATCCCAAACCGTATACCGTAACCGTTTTCCAAGGTATATTACGTTTTGCAAAATACTTTTGACCTTTTTCGCCTATGTTTTTATCACGCAGACAATTATAAAAAAATCTCGCTGAAAGTTTGTTCATCGCCAAAATACGTTTCTTCTTTTCATGCGATGCATCCAAAAAATTTCCGTCATCTTCAGGAATTATTATACCTGCATTGTCGGCAAGCAACTTCAACGCATCAATAAAGTCAAGATTTTCTGTACGCATTACGAACTGCACCAAATTACCGCTCGCACCGCATCCGAAGCAGTGAAAAAGCTGTTTCTCCTGACTTACATGGAATGACGGTGTTTTTTCATGATGAAACGGACAAAGTCCGCTGTAATCACGTCCCGATTTTTTTAATTGTACATATCTCGATACATAGTCAATTATGTCATTTTCATCACATATTTGTGCTATCATATCGTCCGAAATTCTTCTTGGCACACCGTCACCTCCTTTTATCAATGGTACTATTTTCACACATAATGCGTAAAAATATACTTATCTTATCGTTTCAATTATTCTTTCTGCTAAAATCTTGCATTGATTTATAGCATATGTATCTTCATTTGCCGGTTTCTGAGCAGATACACCGAAATGTCCCATACCCGATACAGAGCTGTTGCCTATAAGCGTCATACCCGAAACAAGCGCGCATGAATGAATATGCTCCAAAGTCCTTTCCTGACCGCCGTACTTTGACGCACCGACAGTTACCGCCGCCATAGGCTTTCCGAGCCACTTTTTATTAGCTCTTGCGTCCCTTGTCTTGTCAAAAAAACATTTCATCTGACCTGTCATAGACCCAAAATAAACAGGACTTCCGAAAACAACAAAATCAGCTCTTTCGATTTTATCAAATAATGTATCAAGTTTTGTATCTTTATAGCACTTTTTTGTACAAGGCGTTGAACAGGCTACGCAAAACGGTGTTTTTGTATCCATAATCGCCTCACTGACACTGCAAATTTCAGTTTCTGCACCCTTTTCGGCACAGTGTCTTAAAATTTCGTTAAGCAAAAATGCTGTATTTCCGTCATTGTTATGACTTCCGTTTAATGCTAATATGTACATATTATACACTCCAATCTTTCATCAAAACAGAGGTAAAAATACACTTCACGTTATATTTACCCCCATTTTCTCATTTTATAACATTTTATTTATATTATATTGAAATTTTATTCAAAAAATGCTTTATGTCTTAAAAACTTTCGCTTTTTATAATACAACATCCGCACCCAAAAATCCTTTTTTAATTTTAAAATTTCTCATAATCCGCAAAAAAGAGGATGATACATCAAATACTTCTAGTACAACAGAAATTTTATCAATCATACTAAAAACAACGTATCATTTTTAATGATGCGTTGTTTGTTTGCCTTAAAGTTCATTTGATAGCGGTTTCATACCTTTAAGACTATTCCAAATAAATATCCTACCATTTTTAGGAATAAATAAATATTTTTCTTCACTTGGTAACATAATCATCCTTTCTACCTGAATATCAAGTAGTATACCATCATTATATTTAGTTGTTATAACCGCAATACTACCTGATATTTCTGAAATATTTTTGACATAAACTTTATCTTCTTCTGTTATCACACTAAATTCTGCAGTCGGCAACGCTATTGAATTAAAATGTAATGTAGCATTTTTTAAATATTCATTATCACTACCTATGTACATTTCTTTCCATTCTTCCTCGCTTCCACCATAATATACATCAACAATATTTTTACAATATCCGAAAGCTGAAGTCTCAATCTCTAATACACTGTCTGGAATATATATACTAGTTAGTCCATCACAGTTATAAAATGCCTTTTCCCCAATATTTCGTACACTTTGAGAAATTGCTATACTATTTAAGGAACAATAATTATTAAATGCATACTTTTTTAATTCTGTTATATTATCCGAAATTTCTATTGAACTTGTCAATTCATTATTTATATATAAATTCTTTGCATAATATAATGGGCTTGAAGAATAGCCATCAAAATCAATGTTACACCAATTATCTATATTAGTTATATACACATCTGTTAAATTACCACAAAAATAAAATGCCTCTTTTCCAATAGTTTTTATATTTTCTCCTAATACTACACTAGTCAAATTACTGCAATCCCAAAAGGCTTGCACTCCAATATGTGTGACATTATTAGGGATTTTTATGTTTGTTAATTTCCAACAACCCGAAAAAGCATAGTTATAAATATTCACAATACTTTCAGGTAATACAATTTTTGATAAATTTCGGCAATCATAAAACAATGAATTTCCGATATATGTAATATTTTTAGGAAGTTCTATTTCTTCTAAACTTTCACAATCAAAAAATGCATAGTGACCAATAACATTTACACTATCAGGAATGTCTACATACCTCAAACTGCTACAATTTCTAAAAGCAGAATCCCCTATACTTGTCACACTGTCAGGTATAATTACATCTGTTATACTGTCAACCCCACAAAAAGCAAACTTTGGAATCCGAGTCACTGTATTAGGAATTTCTATAGATGTTACTCGCTTATCGTTAAGATACAGCTTATTATTTGATCCACTTAATATATGTGTAACACTATTACCAAAATCAATATTTAGATATTCAGCCATATCTGTTATATATAGTTTTTTTAAGTTAGCACAGTCATTAAATGCGTTACCACCAACGAATGTTAAAGTTTTCGGAATTTTTATACTTGATAAATTAGAACATCCAACAAACGCACAAGCACCTATGCTACTAACACCATCTTCAATAATAACACTATTGATACTATTATCATTATAAAATGGAGAAAGATTATAGTATTCATAATTTATCATATCCCCTGTACCACTAATTGTAATTGTACCATTATCATCAAGTGTCCAAGTTAAGTTATCGCCACATTTTCCACTTGTTTCCGCATGTGCAATCATCGGAATACCTACAATTAACATAGACAACACTATAATCAAACTAAACATTCTTTTTTTCATATTCTAACCTCCATGAATTCAAATATTAATCATATTCAAATGCATAATTGTATTATATCATTCCATAACTAATTTGTAAAGGTTTGTGAAAGTACCAAAAAAATATATGCGTTGGTAATTTATGTTGTCATTACTTTTTTGTTACTAATTCATAACAGCTGTACCGATAATGCTGTTAATATCTTCAATATTGTAACGTTCCATATATTCCTTAATTTCTTGCTTTACAGGAAGAATTAAATCCGGTTTTACAAAAAGTCCTGTACCCAAAGCCACAAGCGAAGCACCGGCAAGCATAAATTCGATTACGTCCTCACCGTTCATAACTCCTCCCATACCTATCAATGGCAATTTTACAGCCTCGTGCACTTCATGAATCATTCTGACTGCAACAGGTTTTACGGCAGGGCCTGAAAGTCCGCCTGTATTGTTTGCCAAAATCGGACGTCTTGTGTGTATGTCAATTTTCATACCCATAAGCGTATTTATAAGCGACAATCCGTCTGCTCCGCCCGCCTCTGCGGCTTTTGCAATTTCAGTGATTGAAGTTACATTCGGTGAAAGTTTTACAACAAGCGGTTTCTTTGAATGTTTTTTTACTGCACTTGTAAGTTCGTTTACTACTTTAGGGTCTGTTCCGAACGCCAAACCGCCGTGCTTTACATTAGGGCAAGAAATATTCATTTCTATGATTGCAACGTCAGTATCTGAAAGAATTTCAGCCATTTCACAATATTCCTCTATCGTGTTACCCGACATATTTGCAATTACATTTGTGTCATATTCCGCAAGTATCGGCATTATGTGCTTTGCGAAATGCTCAACACCCGGATTTTGAAGTCCGACACTGTTTAATATACCGCTCGGCGTTTCTGCAATTCTCGGAGGTTTGTTTCCCTCTCTCGGTACTCTTGTAAGACCTTTTGCACCGAACCCTCCATACTCCTCGATAGATACAAATTCATTGTATTCCATACCGAAGCCAAAAGTACCCGATGCAGTTACGATAGGGTTTTTAAATTCAACACCGCAAAAATTAATTTTTGTATTAGTCATTCAGAGTCACCTCCTCAGAATAGAAAACAGGACCGTTTGTACAAACCTTTGCATATCTGTCCGTACCCTCTTTATTCGTTTCACAGCTGCATACAAGGCAAGCACCGATACCACAGCCCATACGCTGTTCCAAAGACACCTGACACTTTATACCTCTGCTTTCCGCAATTTTCTTAACAGCTTTAAGCATAGGCATAGGACCGCATGAATAAATCATATCGCACTTATGCGAATCAAGATATTGGTCCATAGCCGATGCAATATATCCGTTGTAGCCGTAACTTCCGTCATCTGTTCCGACTATAACCATATTTGAAACATCGTTAAATTCATCTTCCATAACAACTCTGTCTTTACTTCTGAAACCGAGAAATACATCGGCATTTATATTCTTTGCCAACTTATATAGCGGAAATACACCAATGCCGCCACCGATTATAACAGCATTTTTCACACTGTCCTTTATTTCAAAGCCGTGTCCCAAAGGTCCCATAACATCTATATAATCGCCAACTTCTTTTTTGGCAAGTTCCTCTGTACCCTTACCCTTGACTTCAAAAATAAATCTTACTTTTCCGTTTTCGGCGTCACAAATACTTATAGGACGTCTTAAAAATGTGCTGTCACCGCAATTTATATGAAGGAACTGTCCGCATTGTGCCTCTTTTGAAATATCTTCACTTTCGATTACAAAATCAAAAATTCCGTCTATAATTTCCGTCTTGCTGATTAGTTTGCAATTCTCAACTTTTTTCATCTGCTACTCCTTATAACACGCTTGTAAGATCATTTTTCATTCTGATTGCCTCTGCTCTTGCCGCCTCGGCAAACTGTTCTTCTTTCCAATCGCCCTTTTTATATGCACACATAATACCTCTTGACGAGTTTACTATCGCACCGAGTCCGTCCTCATTAAAGCATGGCTTAACACCCTCTGCACCGCCGCCTTGTGCACCATAACCCGGTACAAGGAAGTATGATTTAGGCATAAGTTTTCTCAAAACTTTCGCCTGTTCGGGATATGTTGCACCAACAACCGCACCGACTGCACCGTATCCGCTCTTGCCGATAGTTTCTTCGTTCCACTTATTCACACACTGTGCAACCTTTTCGTATATATGTTCGTCACCGACAAGCAAATCCTGCAATTCGCCGGATGACGGATTAGATGTCTTTACGAGTGCAAATATCGCCTTATCGAAAGTCTTACAATCATTTACAAACGGCTGTATTCCGTCTGTTCCCAAATAAGGATTTACTGTAACACAGTCAACAGGGCAAGGCTCACATTCCACACCGTCTATATCAACTTTACCGAGATATGCTTTTGAATAAGCCTCTGCTGTACTGCCTATATCATTTCTCTTTACGTCAAGAATTATATACAAACCCTTTTCTTTTGCATACGAAATAGTTCTGTGCATTACTTCCTCACCGCACAGACCGTACATTTCATAGAAAGCCGACTGTGGCTTTACAGCAGGTACAACGTCATAAAGTGCGTCTATAAGACCCTTGTTAAATTCCCATATAGCCTCTGTCGCACCCTTTAAATTCTGTCCGTATTCGGCATATGCTTTTTTTCTGATATACTCCGGAACATATTCGATTTTCGGGTCAAGTCCGGCTACTGACGGATTGCCCTTTTCCTTAATTTTCTGTACTAATAAATCTACTGACATTGTTTACCTCCTACGCAAGTTCACCATTGTTTACAACTATTTTTCCGCCTACTATAACGTATTCCGGTTTACCGCAAAGAGTAAAGCCGTCAAACGGAGAGTTTTTGCTCTTTGACTGGAATTTTGAAATATCAACCGTCCATTCTTTTGACGGATCAAATATCGTAATATCGGCGTCTGCGTCTATTGACAAACTGCCTTTATTAATTCTTAGTATTCTTGACGGATTAACTGCCATTTTTTCAATAAGTTCGTTCAAAGTCAAAACACCGGATTTTACAAGGTATTGAAGTCCCAATCCCAATGATGTTTCAAAACCTACGATACCGTTTAATGCAAGTGCAAACTCGCAATTTTTCTCATCAATATGGTGCGGTGCGTGGTCTGTTACGATACAATCAATCGTTCCGTCTTTCAATCCCTCTTTGATTGCCTCGACATCATCAGAAGTTCTTAAAGGCGGATTCATTTTCGCATTTGTATTAAAGCCGTCAACAGCATTTTCAGTAAGTGTAAAGTAATGCGGGCAAGTTTCGCAAGTAACGTTTACTCCGCGTTTTTTAGCCTGTCTTACAAGTTCAACAGAACCTCTTGTACTTACATGCGCAATGTGAATTGCAGTATGTGTAGCTTCTGCGATTAGTATATCTCTTGAAACCATTACTTCTTCTGCCGCTCTTGTTATACCCTTTAAGCCAAGATATGTTGCCATAAAGCCCTCGTTCATCTGACCGCCGTCGGCAAGTCCCAAGTCCTCGCAGTGAGATATAACGGCTATATCAAACATTTTTGCATATTCCAACGCTCTTCGCATAAGCCCTGATTCAACAACAGGTCTGCCGTCATCTGATATTGCAACCGCACCGGCATTTTTAAGTTCGCCGATTTCAGCAAGCTCCTTACCCTCAAGACCTTTTGAAATTGAGCCTATCGGATATACGTTTACATGACCGACTTCCTTAGCCTTTGTCTTTATATAAGTAACAATCGGCTCACTGTCTGTTACAGGCTTTGTATTCGGCATACAAGCGATTGATGTGATACCGCCCATTGCGGCACTTCTTGTACCCGATTCAATATCTTCTTTATATTCCTGTCCCGGATCTCTCAAATGGCTGTGCATATCAACAAGTCCCGGTGACACAATTTTACCTTCTGCATCTATAACGGTAACGTCACCGTTGGCATTAATATTTTCGCCTATTTCGGATATAACACCGTTATCCACAAGTACGTCCGCTACTTTATCAAAATCATTTTTAGGGTCAACTACCCTACCGCCTTTAATTAATATCTTCATATTCTTTCCCTTTCGTTAGTCTTCAAATCCGCCTCTTGACAATATATACATAACCGCCATTCTGACTGCAACACCGTTTGTAACCTGTTCGTTTATAACGCTTTGTTCGCCGTCAATGACGCTTGATGAAAATTCCACACCGCGATTTACCGGTCCCGGGTGCATTACAAGTGCGCCCGGTTTGGCAAGTTTTAATCTCTCGTTGTCAACTCCGAAGAATCTGTAATATTCTCTTATACTTGGGAACAAGCCTTTTTTCTGTCTTTCAAGTTGTATTCTAAGTCCCATAACAACATCTGCGTCTTTTATTGCGTCCTCAACATTGTTAAATACTTTTACTCCAAGTCTTTCCATTCCCGGAGGCATAAGCGTTGTAGGGCCACCTACGCTTACATCTGCACCAAGCTTTGTAAGTCCGTAAATATTACTTCTCACAACTCTGCTGTGGTAAATATCGCCTATAATCGCAACTTTAAGACCTTTAAATCCGCCTTTTTTCTCCTTGATTGTAAGCATATCCAAAAGTGCTTGCGTAGGGTGTTCGTCCATACCGTCACCGGCATTGATTACCGACGCACTTACAAGCGGAGCGATAAGATGCGGTGCACCGCTCATATTATGTCGCATTACAAGAATATCGGTACCCATTGCATTGATTGTTTCGGCAGTGTCTATAAGCGTTTCACCTTTCTGTACCGATGAACCGCTTGCAGTAATATTAGCTGCGTTGGCACTCATATATTTAGCCGCAAGCTCAAAAGATAATCTTGTTCTTGTACTGTTTTCATAAAACAGATTTACAACAGTTTTGCCTTGAAGATGAGGAGTCTTTTTATTAGGCTGACCTAATATAAGTTTCATCGTTCCGGCTGTTTCAAGTATGTTTTCTATTTCTTTCGCACTTATGTCTTTAAGTCCGAGTAAATCTTTCTTCATTATTAATTATCCCCCTTACCGCATATTGATACTTTTTCTAATTTATCATCGTTTATTACAACATCAATATATTCATCATGCGAAGTCGGAACATCTTTTCCAATGTAGTCAGCACGGATAGGAAGTTCTCGGTTTCCTCTGTCTACAAGTACCGCAAGTTCGATTTTTTCCGGACGTCCCATGTCAAAAAGTTCTTCCATCGCCGCTCTTATAGTTCTGCCTGAATACAATACATCGTCAACTAATATTATTTTCTTATCCTCTATTGAAAATGCAATGTCGTTTCCTGCAACTACCGGGTGCTTGCTGAGTCTTGTCAAATCATCTCTGTAAAACGTTATATCAAGACTTCCAAGTTCAAGCTTAATACCCTCAATTTCTTCGATTTTCTTGATTATAAGCTTTGCAAGTGATACACCTTTCGTTTGAATACCTATTATGACAAGATTTTCAGTTCCTCGATTTCTCTCAACAATTTCATATGCAATTCGGCTGACCGCTCTTTTTGAGGTTGCCTCATCCATAAGCACTGTTTTTTCTTCGTAATTCGCCATAACCTTCCCTCCGTCTTGGCTATACTGTATTATATTACGCCATATTTATTTATATTATTATATAACATAATTCACTTTTTGTCTATACAATGACAGACAAAACATTCAAAATAATTTGATTATGTTTTTTTCTTTGGCAAGAAAAAAAACACGTCTAAAACGTGCTTGGCTATAAAAATAAATTCTCTCAAAAACTCATTGACAATACAGACTTTATTTGATAAAATGTAAGCAATAGGAATAACCAACGGTTATTTCTGCATAACGGTTTATTATAAACTTTAACCGTCTACTGTGCAGAGTAGGCGGTTACTTTTTTATGTTTCTGATTATCTCAAGCGTGATAAGTAGAATTATCATCTGTATAAATAAATTCAAATCCATATCGACACCCCCATTCTATAAAAGGTGTCAGAAATAACCGTCTTTCCTCTTGCGTGATTGTATTATAGCATAAATTATCAAATTATGTCAACAAAACACGTCTGCGAACGTGCTTTAACTTATAATTTTTTCAATATCATCTATTGTTATACTTATAGTTTCCCAATCTTTTGGGCTATCGCCTACATCGGCAATGAAAGATTTATTTTCATAAGCCTCCACAATAGCAGCTTTTCGACCATCTTTAAGTAATACCGTATCAAATTCTTTTACAATCACTTCAATCTACTTTCTTCATTTATATCCGTAAAAAACGTATACCAACGATTTAAAAACAAAATAACCCGCCAATCTTAGTTTCATTTAGCATTACTCTGTAATTTTTACTTTTGTTTGAGATGAAAGATTTGATTTATATCTATCTCTGATTATCGAATAAATTATAACTCTTTTTATCACTTCCGCAAATTCAGGTGTATCCATATACAACAAATCGTCCCCATAAAATTTGCCTAAAAATATTTTGTCATTGCAAATCATTGTATTATCTTCATTATAAATCATATCTCTGAGCACTTTGGTCGAAGCACCTTTTTGTGCCACTGCACCGTTATGCGTCAAATACAAATAGCCATTTTCTAATTTCAAGAATTTATTCAAATTAATCTGCACAACCATACTGTCTTTTTCTTCATCACGAAGTGACACAGTAAGAACGCTTTTACCATCAGAATTGCCATACTTTGCGTCATTCACAGTCTTTCCGGTAGCAAGAATACTTATGTTAATTATTCTATGACCGAAAGAAAAATCATTTATCAAAATAGAACGATATTCCCCTGTTCCAAAATCCGAACCGGAAGCATTGCCGTATGCTAAATATGAAACTCCCAAATCTTCAATTACCTCAAAAAATTTGCAAGACAGATAGTCTAATGTATGAGTTCTATCCACCAAAGCATCACTCATATTAGCTATGTAAGGAACCAACTCATTCGGAGTATCTTCTCCGATAAAATGATATTTATATCCGTATTCTCTTACTTTTTCCACATCATCAAAAAGTTGTTCTACATTAAGACGTTTAAATTTGCTTTTTATTTTTACTGGCAAACCGACATGATTTGTCATACCGTTATAATCAACTATTTCAGAAAGAAGCTCGTAATTATTTAAACTCTCATTATATAAATATTGATACATCTCTACCCCATTAGTAATAAAAATATAATCACAACATATTGTATTGGCATATCCCACTGCCTGATCCAATACCTGTGCAGTCAAAGGGATATGTTCCGCTTTGCATTCTACAAGTGCAAGCGGCACCAGTACTTTATTCTCATTATAACAATTTATTGCAATGTCAATTCTGCCGTTATTCTTAGATCCATAATGATGTAGATGATCTTCCGTAAAAATATATTCATGAGGTATATTCAAATATTTTTCAAGATATATAGCTGTTTTTTGACGAACTTTTTCTTCCGGAGTTATAGGTATCAAAACTTTTCTGTATGAATCAAAATAAAGTCTTTTCCCTTGTTGTCTATATTCTTTCGGATTTTCAATTTTATTAAATATTTCATTTATATTCATTATGTAATCACCCCAAACTTAATTTGTTATTTCTGTATAAACTTTCTAAAATGTGAAGAAAGGATTATTATGGTTTTATACCACAAAAATCCCTTCTCAATTCATATTTTTAAAATTGGTGGAGGTGAGGAGAATCGAACTCCTGTCCGAAAACATATCCACCCAAGTTTCTCCGAGTGCAGGTTATGGTCAATATTCCCTTTGATACTACTCCACAACCAAAGTTATATCATCGGTAGTCCTTAAATCATGGAAAAGGTCAGGACGTCCCTTTACTCACGTTCACCACTAAAATGATGCCTTAGCCTATGCCGTGGTACTCACAGGGAAGACAACGCCGCAATTAGGCAGCGTAAGCTAATTCTGTATCGTTAGCGTTTATATTTAAAAGTTTGAGCCGTTTTAAGTGGCACTCAACACTACTCGCTACTCGGGATTCAACATCCCCGTCGAAACCATTGCACCCCCATATTAATAACGGTTATAATTTTTTATCGACCGCTCAATATTACGTTTTGCGTCTTTCTTTGCAATATCTTCACGCTTATCATAAAGTTTTTTACCCTTTGCAACTGCCAAAGATACTTTAACCAAAGAGCCTTTCAAATACACTGCAAGAGGAATTAAAGCATAACCGTCCTGCTGCATTTGGTTTGTAAGTTTCAATATTTCTTTCTTATGAAGAAGAAGTTTTCTGTCCCTAAGAGGGTCACGATTAAATATATTTCCCTGTTCAAAAGGGCTTATATTCATCTGCTTTATAAATACTTCCCCGTTTTTGATTGACGCATACGCATCGGTAAGATTAACCTTACCCAATCTTGCAGATTTAACTTCTGTTCCGGCTAATTCTATGCCTGCCTCTATTGTTTCCAAAATAAAATACTCGTGACGTGCTTTTTTATTCTGTGCAAGAGTTTTTGTATTTTCTTTTTTATCCGCCATAGAAATTCTCCTTTCGTCAAACTGCTTTGATATTATAACATATCCTAAAACAAATTGCAAACAAAATCATATATTAAGATTTTCTCTCATTATGCAAAATGTGCTTTTTTTCGCCGACTTTATATAATTTACTCTCATACGCATTATTTTCATCGTAAACAAGCTTCGGTACAGATGACGGCTTACCGTTTTCATCAAGCGAAACCATCGTAAAAAATGCAGTCAGTGCAATCTGTTTATTACCTGTAATAAGGTCCTCCGACTCGACCGTCACAAAGACCTCCATTGACGAACGTCCCGCATATATGACCTGTGCCTTACACGTTACAAGCTCGCCCACAAGCACCGGCTTTTTAAAATTAAGCTCGTCAACTCGTGCGGTGACAACGTTTGTGTGGGCGTGTTTCTGTGCCGCAACCCCTGCCGCACTGTCCATCATTTTCATAATTTCACCACCATGCACATTCCCCGCCGGATTAGCCTGCATTGGCAATACAAGTTGTGCAAGTATCGAATGTGAGTGTTTCATTGTCTGTGATTCCATTACGCCGCCTCCCTACTGCACTTTTTTAATTATTTTTAGCATTTTCAAGCATTTGCTTTGCATGGCTTAAAGCCAGTTCCGTAACCTCGCCGCCGTCGATTATTCTCGCAAGTTCAAGTTCTCTGCCTTCTTCGTCAAGCTCCTTTAAAGTTGTGGACGCAAGCTCGCCGTCTGTATTCTTCTGTATCAAATAATGATTATCCGCCATTGCCGTAAGCTGCGGAAGGTGTGTAATACAAATAACCTGCTTGTTTTTTGCAATAACCGCAAGTTTTTTCGCAATACTCATTGCCGCCTTACCGGAAACACCGGTATCAATTTCATCGAATATCATTGTATCAACGCCGTCCGAATCAGCCAAAATCGACTTTATCGCAAGCATTACTCTTGACAATTCACCGCCCGACGCAATTTTCACAAGCGGTTTTAAAGGCTCACCCGGATTTGTGCTGATTAAAAACTCAACCTTATCCATACCATTATCGTAAAATGTACCGTCATTCTCTATATTAACCTTAAATTTGGATTTTTCCATATTAAGCTCATGCAACGACTTTTCGATATTTTCTTCAAGAACTTTTGCGGCATTTTCACGTCTTTGCGTAAGCACATTACCCTTTTCTTTAAGCTCTTTTGTTATATTTTTAAGTTCTTCTTTAAGTTCATTTGTTCTCTCATCACTTAGCTTTATATCATTAAGTTCGCTTTCGGCTTTTTTTAAATATTCAAGTATTTCTTCAATACTGTTTCCGTATTTGCGTTTCAATCTTGAAATCAAATCAAGTCGTTCTTCAATCTCGTTTAAAGTCTGCTCATCAAATTCAACAGTTTCGCCGAACTCTTTTATTTCGTGTGCCGTATCTTCAAGCGAATACATAATTTCATTTAAAGTATCATAAATCGATTTAAGTTGAGGATTTAAGTCGCTTATCTGAAAAATCTCATTCACGGCAATACTTATACCGTCATATGCGGATTGTATTTCATCACCCTCATACAAGTTCATATACGCCTCATTTACGGACTTTGTTATCTGCTCCGCATTCGTGTATATATCACGTTGTTCTCTTAAATCGTCCTCCTCGCCTTTTTCAAGCGACGCTTTTTTTATTTCCGTAACTTGATATTCAAGCAAGTCAATTCTCTGCATTTTTTCCTGCTCGTCCATTTCAAGTGAAGAAATCTTCTTTTCTATTTCACGTTTTTTTGATAATATATCCTTATACCGGTTTATATATTCCTCATTATCGGCATACGCGTCCAAAAACGTAATATGTCTTATCGGCGTCAAAAGTGCCTGATTATCGTGCTGACCGTGAATATTAATAAGTCTGTCCGATATTTCACGAAGTATGTTAAGCGTTACAACCATTCCGTTTATTCTCGCTGCGCTTTTTCCCTCTTTTGTAACTTGTCGTGTAATTATAACAGTTTCGTCCTCAACATCTATATCGTTTTCTTCAAGAACATTTATAACACTTTTAGGTGCATCAAAAACAGCTTGTACAACAGCCTTATCCGTACCGTATCTTACAAGCTCTTTATTTGCTCTGTCGCCCAAAATCATATTTATCGAATCTATTATAATAGACTTACCTGCACCGGTTTCACCTGTAAGCACACTTACACCGTCATGCAAATTTATGTCTAGTTTATCTATCACCGCTACATTTCTGATAGAAAGCTGGTTTAACATACTTTGTAATACTCCTTACTGAAATAATTGAATCAATTTTTCTGCAATTTCCGCTGCCTTTTCTTCATTTCTTGCAATTATGAGCAATGTATCATCACCGGCAATAGAACCCAAGAACTCGTTACGCATAGATGCATCAACAGACGCCGCAACAGCCGATGCCATTCCCGGATATGTTTTCACAACGATATTATTCATTGCATAATCAACACTTATTACCGTATCGGTAATCATATTTATACGTCTGTCAAGTTCCTCCGGAATATCCTTAGAAGATGAATAAACACTTCCGCCGTCAGGCAACGGTATTTTTATAAGTCCAAGTTCCTTAATATCTCTTGATACAGTCGCTTGTGTAACATTATACCCGCACTTATTGAGTTCACCTATAAGTTGTTCGTGAGTCTTGATATTCTTCTCATGTATTATTCTGAGAATTTGACCCTGTCTTTTGTACTTCAACTCTTATCCTCCCTAATTACGATAACTTTTTAATTAATGTGTCGTAAAACGACTGTTCACCGATTTTTATTAGTTCAAAATCATATTCGGATTCGGTAATTATTACTTCGTCTGCATTTTTTATATATCCCTGAATGTCACCGTCCGCCGTAACAACCGCGTCCGCATTTCCGTATTCTCCGTCAAGCTTTATTCTTATATCCTTGTTTGACGAAAGTACCGCACTTCTGACAGACAGCATATGCGCACATATCGGAGTCGCAACATACAATCTCATACAAGGATCTACCACCGGTCCGCCGGCTGATATTGAATAACCCGTAGAGCCTGTCGGTGTTGCGATTATAAGTCCGTCGGCGGTGTATCTGTTTACCGCTACACCGTCAGTCGAAAGTTCCATATAAATAAGCTTTTCACCCGCCACTTTCGACACCACAACGTCATTAAGTGCGTGAAACGAGAATTGAATTTTATTTTCTTTTCTTATTTCCGCTTTCATCATCATTCTTTTTTCGATAGTGAAATCATCCTGCAAAAACTTTGAAATAGCATCCTCCATATCGTCTATTTCAATCTCGGTCATAAAACCGATTTTACCGAGATTTATTCCCAATACGGGAATTTTTCTTTTTGCACATTCCGCAGCTCTCTGCAAAATAGTACCATCACCGCCGAGAACAATAAGATATTCCGCATTGTCAAGTATCTCGCTTTCGGCAACGTAATTAACATTCAATCCAAGAACGCTGTATGCCTCATCTATATAAATTTCAGCTTTTCCGTTTAAAAATTCAACAAGTCGTTTTGTGTTTACCAGACCTATATCCTTACTGTTATTAGGTATTACCGCTATTCTTTTCATAAACGTTTCACCTCACTACCCCTATTATACATATTATACACCATAAATTGTTTTTTTTCAATAGTTTTTATCGCATTGATTTATTGATTTATATTTGCATTTTTTTTCGTTCTATGGTAAAATTCCTTTAATAATTAAGTGATAAGGGGAATTTAAAATGTCAATTTCATTTCGCGGAGCAAAAAAATATAAAAAGCATAACGGATTTGATAAATCAGCCGAAATACATTCACCGCTCCCTGCACCTGTATACTTTTTTAATCTTGTTCAAAACACTGATGTTGCGTTAAGTCCGCTTGTCGAAGTCGGTGATACGGTTGAAATCGGTTCAAAAATCGCCGATCTTGAAAGCTATGACGCAATGCCGTTATACAGTTCCGTATCAGGTATTGTTACATCTGTAAGCGATACGTTTATATGCGTTGAAAATAATATGAAGTACACCGCAGTCCAAACTCAAAAAACGGATGATATTGATTCTCTTACCACGCGTGAAATGTTGTGGATTATTCGTGAGGCAGGCATTTGCGAAGTCAGAAACGGTATTCCGGCACACATACTTTTAGGTACTGAAAAAACCCCTGAATATATTATAGTACCTACATTTGACAGCGACCCGTATGTTTCCTCACCGCAGTTTGCCTCACTCGGAAACACCGAAAAAATCTTAAAAAGTCTTAACATTGTGATGAAAATTCTTAATACAAAAAAGGCAATTATAGCCGTTGAAAATAATACAAAAAAGATATTTTCCGATTTCAAACTAAATCTTAGATATAACGAAAATATTTCTCTCTGCTCGCTCAAAGCACGTTATCCGCAGAGCAGAGATGACATTCTTGTGAAAACACTTACAGGCAAGGATATTGACAAAATAAATATCGTCATACTGTCACCCGAAACACTTTGCAACATCTATGACGCACTTACACTTCAAAAGCCAGTTACGGAAAAAATTATAACGGTTTCAGGCGACGATATTCTTCCGCCGAATAATTACAAAGTGCCGATAGGCTTGCCTGTTTCGTCACTTCTTCACGACAGCGGATATACTTCTCCCGAAACGGTTATAGTCGGCGGTATCGTTGACGGTTGTCAAATCACCGACCTTGACGAGCCGATAACATCAAGTACAAATTCAATCATTGCATTTAACGACAGTTCAAATATTCCCAAATACAGAAAAGAACTTATCTGATCAGATAAGTTCTTTTTCTTTTAAAACTTTATAAAGCAATTCACATGAACATTCAACAAAATTCTGAATATCTTCTTTTTGTGTATATTCAAATTCTCTGTCCGTATTTGAACTGTAGCTTTCGTAATAATCAACAATAAACTTAACCTGTTTTGTAAGCTGATTATGCTCGTAATACGGCAGATAATCTTTTATTTCACCCGCATTTTTCAGTATATCAAAAGTCGGATGATATGTAAGACTTCTCAAATGCCATACGTCAATATCATTCCAATCTTTTTTTATAACCTTTAAAAATTCGGGGTCTTTCTTATATTCCTCCGCATATTTAATCCTTGTCGGCATATACATCGTAACCGACCACATTATATCCGTCAGCAAATGCACATAATACCCAAGGTAAAACCAATAATCGGCGTTTGATTTATCGTTTAGATATTCCTTTTGGAAGTCGTTATATCGGCAATCACGTTTCATACCGCTCGGTGACCAATGAGTTATTTTAGGCGGCGGTGTGAACTCACCAAAACTGTCCTTGACTCCGTATCCGCAGTCAGGCGCAACACTGCCTATAACAAACTCTCTATGATATTTTTTAGCTATCAGATTATCAATAAAACACCTTGCCACTCTTAAATGAACTCCCCAAGTTGCCAATATAATACACCTCCGATTACCACTGAGCTATTGCTATATTATACAAAAGTTTAACGCTGTTTTCTATGTCACTCATGCTTGCCATTTCAGACGGTGAATGTACATATCTTGTCGGTACGGAAATACCGCCCGTCTTAATTCCTGCTCTTGTAAGATGAATTGCACCTGCGTCTGTACCGCCGTCCGTCATAATTTCAAGCTGATACGGAATTTTGTTTTTCTTAGCAGTTTCAATCATCATTGTGCGAACATCGGCATCACACATAATCGAACGGTCCATAACCTTTATAGCCGTACCCTTACCGAGTTCAATCGCCATAGTCGGTGCGGACGGTGTATCGCCCGTATCGGTAACGTCAACCGCTACCGCAATATCTGGATTGATTGCAAAAGCTGCCGTTTTTGCTCCGCGAAGTCCCACTTCCTCTTGAGTTGTAAACACGAAATACAAGTCGTTTTCACAATCTTTTATTTCACTCAAAGCCTGCATTAAAATTGCGCAGCCGACTCTGTTGTCAAGAGCCTTTGAAACAACATTATCGCCACACTTAACAAATCCACCGACAAATGACGCGGCATCACCGATTGAAACTATTTTTTCAGCTTCTTTCTTATCTGCCGCACCCAAATCAACGTATAATTTGCTTATAGCCGGTTTATCTTTAAAACTTTCTTCCTCTGCACCGATTACGCCCTCAATGCCGTTTGCAAAACGCACACGAAGATTTACAAGATTTCTTAAATTAAGTCCGCCGACTGACGAAAAACGCACAAAGCCTTTATCGTCAATATCGGTTACAATTATACCAATCTCGTCCATATGTGCCGCGAACATAATCTTTTTACCACTGCCTTTTTTATGAGCGATAAGATTGCCCATTGCGTCAACCGAAAGTTCGTCACAATACTTTTTTACATTATCGGAAATAAACTTTCTGATTTCATTTTCCGAGCCCGAAACACTGTTTATTTGTGTTGCTTTTTCCAATATATTTAAAATATCCATTATATCATTTCTCCGATTTTATTTAAAAATAATCTGATATACTCCGTCATACTGTTAATATCATCAAGTGACATTACGGAAACAGGCGAATGAGAATATCTGCAAGGAACAGACGAACTCAGGCATATCGCACCGTCCGCTCCGCTCTGCATTGCACCGCCGTCACTTGTCTGTGGCATTAAAACCTGAGGCTGTACCTTTATTTTCGCCTTTTTAGCGGCTTTAATCATTTTTTCGGTTATTTCTTTATCCGAAATTATTGTTCTGTCTGCAAAATTAACAACCGCACCGTCACCGAGTTTTACACCTGTATTACTTTCACAGCCGTACATATCGGCTGTTTCGGCAGATGAAACCGACAATATAACATCGGCGTTTATTCTGTGCGATACGATTTTCGCACCTCTTGCACCGACTTCACGCTGTACCAAAAAGCACATATATGTGTCGTATTTATATTCTTTCTCAACCGCATTTATAAGCGAGGTACAAATACCGCTCCTGTCAAGTGCTTTGCCTTTGACGTTACTGCCAATTTGCATAAATTCAGTGTCAAAAGTCACATAATCGCCGAGTTTAACGTACTTTTCCGCATCCTCTTTGTCCTTTGCACCGATGTCAATAAACAGCTTTGAAGCTGCCACAACATTTTCACGTTCGGACTTTGTCTGCAAGTGTATTGCTTTCATACCGATAACACCCTTGATTTTATCAGCACCGATTACAACCTTTTTTGAAATAATTTTTCGCGGGTCAATATTGCCTACCGCTTTAAATTTCAAATAACCCTTTTCGGTTACTCCGCTTATGATAAAACCGGGTTCGTCCATATTAACCGCAACTGCGATTTTTTTACCGCTGTCACTGCCTTTTTTATATGCAATAACATTACCCATTGTATCAACGGTAATATCGTCAACATTATCTTTAATTTCCGCAATTATCAAATTTCGTATATCATTTTCATTTCCGCTTACGGCATTTATTTCAGACATTTTTTTCAGAAGTTCAGCCATTGCAATTCTCCCCTCTGTTCTTTTATAAATTCAGTCAGCAGATTAACTGTCGCTTTAACATCTGAAACCGCCAAAGTTTCAACTGATGTGTGCATATATTTAAGCGGTATTGATATAAGTGCCGTCGGCACACCGTCACACGCAACTTGTATCTCCCAAGCGTCCGTACCTGTATTGCCGCCGTCAACGTCCGTACTTACCTTTATTCCGTGACGTTTTGATATCGCAAAAAGTTCATCGATAAGTTTTGGGTGAAGATTAGGACCTACCGAAAGAACAGTACCCGTTCCGACTTCAAACGCATTATCCGAATTGTCAGGTGTTATACCGTGACACACGTCAATCGCAACCGCCATATCCGGATTAATGCCGTATGCAGTGGTTTTACCGCCTCTGCAGCCGACTTCCTCCTGCACTGCCGCAACGGCGTACACATCAATGTCAATATCCAAATCTTTGATATTTTTCATAACACGCATTATAGCCGCAACGCTTGCTCTGTCGTCAAGCGATTTACCGCTGAATTGCTTTTTGCCGAGTCTGCCTACAGACTGTGCAAGAGTTATACTGTCGCCGACTGCTGCAAGTTCTTTAACTTTTTCGGCACTCAAACCTGTATCAACCGCCAATTCTTTTAATTTGGCTGTCTTTCCTTGCTCCAGTAAGTAATTCGGCTTTATGCCTATTACTCCCCACAAATCTTCTTTGCCGTGTACAGTCACTTCGGTTGACGGAAGTGTTCTTTCGTCAACACCGCCGACATTCGCAAATGTCAAATATCCCTCATCCGTAATTGATGTGACAATCAATCCTATTTCGTCGCAATGTGCCTCAATCATCAATTTAGGTGCGTTAGGTTTATTACTGCGTTTTACCGCAATCACACTGCCTAAAGAATCGATTTTTACATCATCACAATACTTTTTAAACATATCGGCAATTTGGTCTGTCAAACGATATTCAAATCCCGATATACCACGCATATCACTTAATTTTCTTATAAGTTTTCTCATATTAATTCAACTCATTTACTATTTTCTTGAATAGATTTCCTCTTTCTTCAAAGTTTCTAAACATATCAAAACTTGTACTTGCCGGTGACAGAAGAACAACGTCACCGTCATGTGCCTTACTTCTTGCTGTATTAACTGCATCCTCATAAGACGTTGCACGAATTACCTCTATATCTTTACCGTTTCCGGTCTTATTTATTTCAGCGTCAAGCGCCTCTTGAATTTTATCCGATGTTGCACCGATTAATATAAGCACCTTAACGTGTTCGGCAAGTGCAGGTCCTATTTCGTCATAAGGAATACCCTTATCCTTACCGCCGGCTATCATTATAACCTTATTAGGAAATACTCTTAGAGTGTTTATCGTTCTGTTAGGGCTTGAATCTATTGAGCTGTTATAATACTTAACTCCGTCAAGTGTTCTTACAAGCTCAATTCTGTGTTCCACACCGCCGAAAGTTTTTGCAACGTTCACTATAACGTCCTTGCTCACCAAACCGCTTACTGCGGCAATAGCAGCCATATAATTTTCGACATTGTGCATACCAGGTATTTTAATGTCCTTGATATTAAGTATTTCTACTATACCTCTTTTTATAATATTTCCGTCAAGATATACGTCAGCCATACCGTTTCTTGAGAAATACTTAACCGCACCGTTTGCACTCTTGCCTATATCTGCCGTAACTTGATTATCTGCATTTACGATAAGCGTATCGCCTTCATTCTGATAAAGCATTATATTTTTCTTTGCGTCGATATATTCCTTGTAATCCTTGTGCATATCAAGGTGGTTCGGACTTATGTTTGTGATAACCGCAATTTCAGGTGACTTTCTCATTGTATGAAGTTGGAATGAAGAAAGTTCAAGAATTACCCAATCGTTTTCTTTCATTTTCTCGGTATCCGTCAAAAGCGGATTTCCGATATTTCCGCCGAGCCATGTTTTATATCCTGCATCAGTCATCATTTTATGGATAAGCGTCGTTGTTGTTGTCTTACCGTCACTGCCTGTAACGGCAATTATATGTGACGGACACACTTCAAAAAACACTTCCATTTCACTTGTTACGATACTTCCGTTTTCCTTGGCTTTTAAAAGTTCAGGTACGTCATATCTCATTCCCGGAGTTTTAAATATCATATCGCCCGAAAGATTGTTAAGATAACCGTCACCAAGATTGAACTTTACGCCCAACTTCTCAAGTTCGGTATAATTCTCCCCCAAATCTTCTGCACTTCTTCTGTCACAAGCCGTTACATTCGCACCGAGTGACACAAGATATTTTATAAGCGGCAAATTTGATATGCCGATTCCGATTACAGTTATATTCTTTCCGGCAACATTATACTTGAATTCATCTAATTTGTTCATACTAAATTATTCCTCCGAAATTCTTATTTTATCATATTACTCCGAATTTTCTGACTAAACTTAACTGCATATATCAGAAAATATACCAATTATTTTTTCTATTGTATCACAAATGCGTTCAAAAATCAAGGAAATGGGATATTAAAGTAAAACCAAGCATAAAAAAAGGATATTGCATTGCAATACCCTTTTAATATTCTGAATTATTCAGCGTTGTCAGCCTCAACTTCGATTGCCTCTTCAACTTCTACCTCAGGGTCTGTTGAATAAACAAGTGTTTCAGCATTATGGTCTTCTACAGGAGCTTCTTCTTCCTTAACTTCTTCTTCCTTTTCAGGTGTAGGAATTAGAGCACGTATTGAAAGACTGATCTTCTTTTCGTCCCAGTTAAGATCTGTAACCTTAGCCTCAACTTCTTCACCGATTGTAAGAACATCTTCCGGCTTGCCGATTCTTCTGTCAGCGATTTGAGAAATGTGGATAAGACCGTCTACGTTAGGCATAATTTCAGCGAATGCGCCGAATGGCATCATACGAACTATTTTACACTTAACAACGTCACCTACATTAATCTTTGATTGAGCGATTGTCCAAGGATTGTCCTCAATCTTCTTAAATCCAAGAGAAATCTTCTTTGTTTCTCTGTTAAGGTCCTTAATGTAAACATCAAGAACGTCACCCTCTTTAACAACTTCTGAAGGGTGCTTGATTTTATTCCATGAAAGTTCACTGATGTGAACAAGACCGTCAACACCGCCGATGTCAACGAATGCACCGAATGATGTCAGTGACTTAACAGTACCTTGATACTTCTTGCCAACTTCAGCCTCTGCCCAGAACTTTTCTTCTTTTTCTTTTCTTGCAGCCTCAAGAATAACTCTGACTGAACCGATAACACGTCTTCTTCTTTCGTCGATTTCGATTATCTTATAGTTTACAGTTGTTCCTACAAGGCTTTGAAGGTCCTGTACAAATCTTCCGGATGCCTGACGTGCAGGGATAAATACCTGAGAACCGTCTGTAAGTGCAATAACACCGCCCTTAACAGCCTTTATAATCTTTCCTTCCAAAGTCTCGCCTGATTCATAAGCTTCTTTGATTTTGTTCCAGCTTTCCATAGCTACCAATTTCTTTCTTGATAGAACTACTTTACCCTCAGCATCGTTTACGCCTACAACGTAAACCTTGATTGTATCGCCTTCTTTTACTACATCAGACGGCTTAAGTGCAGGGTCATCAGTAAGCTGATCAGCTGCTAATTGTCCGTTATACTTAAAGCCACCCAAATCAACGATGACCTCATTATTGCGAACTTCTACAACTGTTCCCTCTACAATGTCCCCGTTATTAAGAGTTTTACTTTCATACTGTGCAAACAGTTCTGCAAAGTTCTCCTCATTTTTTAAATTTTCACTCATAGCCTTTACTACCTCCTCGATAATACTGCCGGGTGTAGATGCTCCTGCAGTAATACCTATTTTATTATATGTTTTTTCTTGAGGTAAATCCTCAAAAGTTTCGATGTGATAGGTGTGTTTACAGTTTCGCTTTGATATTTCAAACAGCTTTCTTGTATTTGAGCTTTCCTTTCCCCCGATTACAATCATCATGTCCGAATTTCTCGAAAGTTCGTCTGCCTCTTTTTGCCTATCCTTCGTCGCACTACATATTGTATCAAAAACTAGGGTACTTTTGCAAGTTTTTTTTACATTTTGTACGATTTCACCAAAAAAATCTCTATTAATTGTGGTTTGTGCTACAATACATATGTCTTTTGAGGCTAAATTACCGTCAATTTCACTTTTCACGTCGTTAATTATGACAGCTTTGTTATCGCACCAGCCATTTATTCCAATAACTTCCGGATGGTTTTTATCGCCGACAATAATAATTTGATACCCCTCTTTGTGATGTTTCGATACAATTTTATGTATCTTTGCCACAAAAGGACAGGTAAGGTCAATATACTCACGACCGTTCATCTTGTCATAAACAGCTTTCGGCACTCCGTGTGCCCTTATAATAACCGTATGGTCACTCGGAATATCCTCTATACTGTCATACGCATACACGCCCTTGCTCGCCAAATCTTCGATTACCTGCCTATTATGAATAAGCGGTCCGAGCGTTGCGATTTTTTTACCGTTTTCGATTTCTTTATAAACATCGTCCACCGCTCTTTTTACACCGTAGCAGAATCCTGCCGTTTTTGCAACATTAATCATTTTTGTTCTCCGATTTTCTTAATATCTGTATTGTCAAACGAATAAATTGTCTGCATAACTTCATCGGCAAGCGTCTGCAAAGTTTCGTTATCAGGCTTTTTGCCATAATATTCTTCAAACGTAATAGGTTTACCGAATGTTACTGTGACCTTGTGAAAAGGCTTGTATTCACCGCTTATGCAAAGCGGAATGACAGGCACTTTGGCATACACGGCAATCATTGAAACACCCAATTTAGCCTTTACTCTCTTGCCGTTTTTTATTCTGTGACCTTCAGGAAAAATAAGCATTGCGTCATTATTTTTTAATATTGAAAACGCACCTTTTATAGCACCTATATCGCCTCTGCCGCGCTGTATCGGAAACGCACCGAGTTTTTTTATAAGTCCGCCGAAAAGCTTATTTTTAAACAAGTCGGCTTTTGCCATAAATCTTAGCGGACGCGGACAATATGCCCCTGCAAAAATCGGATCCCAATTACTTTTATGGTTTACGGCAAGTATCATACCGCCGTCTTTCGGAACATTTTCCTTGCCCACTACTTTTACTCTGAAAATACAGTGTGTAACGCCTTTTGCTAAACCGCTTAAAAATTTATATAGCATATTTCAGCCCTCCGTTTTTTCAAGAATTAAGTCTTTTACAAGCTTAACCGCACCGTCAAAATCATATTCTGTCGTATCAATCAATGTTGCGTCATCAGCTTTTTTCAAAGGTGCAACAGTTCTTTGAGAATCGTTCTTGTCACGATATTCCATATCGGCTTTAATTTTCTCAAAATCACATTCAATGCCTTTTCCGCAAAGTTCGTCATATCTTCTTTTCGCTCTTGATTCAGCCGACGCGGTAAGAAAAATCTTAACGTCCGCATTCGGAAGTACATATGAGCATATGTCACGACCGTCCATTATAACATTTGTACTTTCAGCCATTTTTCTTTGAAGTTCAACAAGTTTTTTTCTGACTTCGGGAATTACCGCAACATTTGACGCACCTACAGAAACGTCTTCTTCTCTGATACGCTTTGAAACATTCTCGCCTAATAAATAAATCTGCTGTCCCTCATCTGTATATTTTATGTCGATTTCCACTTCGTTAAGACGGCTTACCAGTTTTTCTGTTTCATTTTTCGCGTCTATTCCGTTGTTAATAGCAAAAAGTGCAACCGCACGATACATTGCACCCGTATCTATGTATGTATAGCCAAGACTTTTGGCAACAGCCTTTGAAACGGAGCTTTTACCTGCTCCTGCCGGTCCGTCCACCGCAACTGAAATATATTTCATTTTGTTCTCCTTTAGATTTATTTTACCAAATCGGGACGCAACACCGTTGCACCCCTTAAATATGCGTGTACCATATCTTTATTTTGTTTATCGGAATTTATGTGCATTAAAATTCTTATACACTTCTTTAATGCACCGTCAATTTCCGGCTCGCTCATATCAAGCAACGGTACATCAACTATCCCCATTTTTCTTGCCGCAACAGCCGGGAAAACTTTGTCAAGATCGGGTGTTACCGTAAAAATGACAGACACCATATCTTCTGTTTTTATATTGTTTTCCGAAATTATAGTTTCAAGCATTTCCTTTGTCGCCTCTATAATTTCTTCTCTGTCATTATTTTCAACCGTTGTTGCTCCTCTTATCGCTCTTACCATACTACCATTCTCCTTTGATTACACTACTCTGTGTCCCATACCGATTGCGACATCGTTAAGATTCAATAAACCGATAGCAAAAAATACGCATACACCGATATGTGAACCGTGTCTTGCAATACCAATTTTACCGCCGAGATTAAGTCCGACGCACTTATCGACAATCTGCTGAATTGCCTCATGTGCCGCACCGGCAACCGCACCTTCTTCCGCATGGGTTGAAGATATAACATTTTCACGTTTCGCCGCAACAACCGCTCTTTCAAGCACTTTCGGTACCGCACTGCCGAAATCACTGCCGAAATCGACTGCAACGGAAAGAATACCGTTTTCCTTATTTTTTGCTTTCATCTCAATTTCTTCTTCTCTTGAATCTGTAAGCGCAATTTGTATAGCCGCCTTACAAACCTCTCTGCTGCCAACTTCCATATCCACAACTGTTCCTTTCTATGCTATTCGGCTGCATTCATACCTGCAAGATAGCCTGTCGAAAATGCCGCCTGCAAATTATATCCGCCTGTATAACCGTCTATGTCAATCACTTCACCGGCAAAATACAAACCGCTCACAAGTTTTGATTCCATTGTGGACGGATTTATTTCGCTTACCTTAACTCCGCCGGCTGTTACGATAGCCTCCTCGACAGGCCGTACGCCGACTGCGGTAAGTGTAAAGTGTTTTAAAACGTGAACAAGCCCGTTTCTTTCTTCTCTCGTAATTTCATTTACTGCCTTATGCGGCTCTATTTCCGAGAGTGATATTACAATCGGTATAAGTGCTTTCGGAAGCAAATCGTCAAGACTGTTTACAAGGTGCTTTTTACTGTACTTTTCAAAATCTCTGAGCACTCTCGCATTAAGCTGTTCATCGGTCAAAGCCGGTTTTAAATCTATCTCTATTTTATATTTTTCCTTACCGATATTTTTCAGATATGCCGACATCGAAAGCACTACCGGCCCCGAAATTCCGAAATGCGTAAAAAGCATTTCTCCGAAATCGGAATACACCTTTTTGTTTTTCTGATTAAATGCCGTTATTTTAATGTTTCTCAGCGACAAGCCCATTATATCCTTAACGAACTTTTCTTCCGTTAAAACAGGTATAAGCGACGCTTTAGGCTCGATAATTGCATGTCCCGCTTGTTTTGCAAATTTGTATCCGTCGCCCGTAGAACCTGTTCTCGGATATGATTTACCGCCGGTACATATTATCACTCTGTCCGCCGTAATTGACGTTTTAGACGTCTTTACACCCTTTACGGCACCGTCACTAATTATAAGTGACTTTACCGTATCATGTACAAGCGACACATTCGACTTTAAAGCGTATTTTTTTAGTGCCTTTACAACGTCCTGCGACTTATCGCTTACGGGAAATACCCTGCCACCTCTTTCAACTTTTGTTTTAACGCCGTTTTCTTCAATAATTCGTATTATATCGTCATTTGTAAACGTATATAGTGCCGAATACAAAAACTTCGCATTTCTCGGATATTGACCTATCATATCCTCAATATCGGCTGAATTTGTTATATTACACCTTCCCTTGCCTGTTATGAGAAGTTTTTTGCCGATTATATCGTTCTTTTCGATTATTACCACTTCATCAGCCGTTTCGGCGGCTTTTCCTGCCGCCAAAAGCCCTGCCGCACCGGCACCGATTACTACTATTTTCATTCCGTCACACTCCAAGTTTCAATATTTCTGAACATTCTGTCAACAGACGGCAGAATTTCGCTTTTAATTTTTGAGCCTGACATTACATTGCCTTTTCTGAAAAACAATACAGTAAACGGCATATCATTCACTATTATATCACCATACTGACGGAATAAAGCCTTTTGCTGTTCTTCGTCATTCGTCATTCCAAGCTGACCGATAAGCATATCAAGGTCGGGATTTGCATACGAAAAATAATTATCGGTCGACGATACAAGCGGAGTCAAGTCATTATTTGCACTGACTTCTATCTCACCTATCATTATATCATAATTTTTCGCATTAATTCTTGCAATATATTCATCATACGGAAGTGCAGTAACTGTTGTCGGAATACCGAATCTTGTATAACTGTCTGCCACTTCGTTTGCTATATTAACCTTTTCCGCACTGTCACTGTTTGTCAAAATTTCAAATTGCAAAACCTGTTTTTGCGCACCGACATGGCGTACATATTTTCCGTCATTGTCCAAACCCCATTTATCATTGCCCAAATGCTGTGTTGTCAAAATTTCATCAGGCTTAAATTTTGTACTTGTGTCATAATAGAAAATTGATGACGGATTAATCGGAATATTGCTTGCCTTACCGCGCGAATATATCGTTGAATTTACGATACTGTCCTTATCAACAATATTCGACAGACCCTGTCTTGTTTCAACGCCCGAAAGCAACGGATTTGCCGTATTATACCCGATAAAAGTCATTTGATTTGTTATATACTCATTATTTCTTGCACTGCCTCTCGGTGTATATTCCGAAAGGTCTACCGTTCTGCCTGTCATGAGGTCAATTTCGCTTGCTTCAAACATTGATTCATACTTCTGCAAGTCGGGTACGGTATAAGCATAAAGGCTGTCGATTTTTGCTCTGCCGTTGTGATAATTGTCAAATGCCGAAAACAACAGCTTGCCTGTGCTTAACTGTGAATTATACTTATAAGGACCTGTTCCCATCGGTATATAATTCGCATTGCCTTTCATATCACTTTGATATTTCACTATCGGAAATGTCAAAAGTGACACAAAATTCGGCACTGCGTAATTCAATGTAATCTGAAACGTATAATCGCCAGTTGCCATATAATCCGCCATATTTGCAAACACAGATGTGTAATTAGTAACACCGGAACGTATTTGCTTAAATGTATAGCTTACATCATATGCGTTGAAATTTGAGCCGTCCTGCCATTGTATGTTGTTTTTAAGCGTAATATCAATCGTTCTGCCGTCGGGAGATACAGTATAGCTTTCAGCCAAAATCGGTACTGCCTGCAATTTTTCGTTAAGTTCAAAAAGCGGTTCATACACAAATTCCATACACTCTTTAACCGTTTCTGATTTTGTCAAAAGCGGATTAAACGTATCAAAATCAAGCAATCCCACGCTTATGCTGTTTGATACTTCCGTCTTATTTTCATCTGCAACCTTTTCGTCATCAACAGTTTCCTGTGATATTCTCTCTTTAATTCTTTCAACGGTATCGCACCCTGTTACAGAAAAAACTGTACATACTGCAAGCAACACCGCCACTAAACCCTTTATCCTTCTCATCTAATTCTCCAAATCTATATTAACTCAATAAATGCACCGAGATTTCCTCTTTTTCCGTTCGTCTTTCTGTGCGAAAATAATAAATCACTGTTACAGTAAGTGCATATTCCGCAATTATCAATATTTTCTTTCAATATGCCGCTTTCAATAAATTGTTTTTCGATTGTTTTCTGCATATTAACGTGATACTTTTCACCGTATTTCACTGCGGTATCTTCACCGAATTCCTTTATAAATATTTCGGCAACTTCGTCACCTACTTCAAAATGACATTCCTGTATTGACGGACCGATAGCGGTCAAAATATCTTCCGCACGACTTCCGTAATCTCTTTTCATTTTTTCGATTGTTTTCTGACCTATTCGCTTTACCGTACCTTTCCAACCCGAATGTGCCAATGCGGCTACTCCGAGCTTTTTGTCAAGAAAAAACAACGGTACGCAGTCGGCGAACAGCGTAACCATAGGAATACCTTTCTTATCCGTAATAAGCGCGTCAACGCTATCAAACTTGTTTTCAAGCACAATACCGTTTCCGAAATCGTCCTCTGTCACGGTATGAATAACATCTTCGTGAACTTGTTTTGAAAGCACAAGTTTATTATAGTCCATACCAAGCGTATCAGCCATTATTTCAAAGTTTTTAAGCACATTTTCGCGTGTATCATCACAGTGAAAGCGAAAATTCATACTGCTGTAACAGCCGTCGCTGACGCCACCCTCACGCGTGGAAAAACCGTGTTTTACAAGTCCTGTTTTCTCAAATGATGTAATTGTGTAATACGAAACACCGTTTTTTCTGTTAAGCTTAAACATCGCTATTCCTCCGAAAATAATCATATACGCTTTGTGCCGATTTACTGTCCATTTCTTTGACGTTTAACAATTCGTCCAAAGTCGCCTCTTTTATTTTATCAATAGTTTTGAAAGTAGTCAATAGGGCTTTTCGCCTTTTTTCACCAATTCCGTTTATTTTATCAAGTTCGGAATTGATTTTACCTCTCAATTTTCTGTGATATGATATTGCGGTATCGTGAACTTCGTCTTGAATGTGAGTTATAAGTTTAAATACAGGACTTGTTGCACTGAGTTCGATTTCACCGTTTTTTGAAACAAGTCCTCTTGTTCTGTGCTTGTCATTCTTCACCATACCGAATGTTTCAATATCTACTTCAATCATATCCAGAAGTTCTGTTATCACGTTTAAATGCCCTTTACCGCCGTCAAGCAGTATAAGGTCAGGCAAAGGCAAAAACTTTGCGTTTCGTTTCAAAAGCGTCCCCTTTTCAACCTGTTCTTCCTCCTCAAGCGCGTGTCTGAAACGTCTGTATATGACCTCACGCATAGCCGCATAATCGTCCGCACCCTCAAACGATTTTATCTTGAATATTCTGTATTTACGTTTCGCAGGCTTACCGTTTTCAAATACAACCATTGCACCGACATTATCTGTACCTTGAATATTTGAAATATCGTATGCCTCAATTCTGTAAGGACGTTTTTCAATTCTTAGCTGTTCCTGCATCATATCAAGAACAGTATTCTTTTCACGTTCTTTCATAACCTTAATTTTATAATTACCAAGTGCAATATCGGCATTTTTACGCACCATTTCAACCAAATGAAGTTTTTCGCCTCGTTTTGGCATTGCAATAGTAACTTTGCGTTTTCTTATACCGCTGAGCCACTTCATTATCGCTTCGCTGTCGTCAACTTCGTATTCGGTCAAAATTTCTTCGGGTATAAATTCACTGTTTTGATAAAACTGCTTTACGAAATCGGTAAGTATTTCTTCATTTGTACTGTGCTGTGTGTTGTCAATTTTATAGCTTTCTCTGCCGATAACTTTACCGTTTCTGATAAAGAATACCTCACAAAATGCAACGCTTTCTTCCCTTGCAAGTGCAATGACGTCTTTATCGTTCTGTTTATCGGTATTTATAATCTTCTGATGTTCTTCTATATCCTTTACGGCTTGAATTTTATCCCTTAAATCAGCCGCTTTCTCGTACTCCATATTCTGTGAAGCCTTCATCATTTGCTCTGTCAGTTCTGCTATAAGCTCCTTGTGGTTGCCGTCAAGGAAACGGCAAATATTAAAAAACACCTGTCTGTATTCCTCTTTTGAAACCTTTCCCGTACACGGTGCAAAGCAATTATTGATGTGATAATTAAGACACGGTCTGCCTTTTCTAATATCGTCCGGAAATTTTCTGTGACAAGTCGGCGGTTTAAAAAGTTTCTGCACAAGCTCAAGAGTATTTTTTATTGTTATTCCCGACACATACGGTCCGTAATATTTCGCACCGTCCTTTAAAAGTCTTCGGACTTTCAAAACCTTTGGATACGGTTCGTTTATCGTGACTTTTATATACGGATAATGCTTGTCGTCCTTTAAAAGTATATTATACTTCGGTCTGTGCTTTTTTATAAGATTACATTCAAGCGCAAGCGCCTCTGTTTCGGAGTCTGTGACAATATATTCAAAATATGCCACGTTCGACACCATTGCAAGAACTTTCGGTGTGTGGTTTGAATTTTTCTGAAAATACTGTCTGACACGGTTTTTAAGTATCTTCGCCTTACCGACATATATTATTTTATCGTCCTTGTCGTGCATTATATACACACCCGGATCTTCGGGTAAATTCTTTAACTCCTGTTCCAAATCAAACATATTGCCACCTCCTTACACCAAAAATAACTCTACATAATAATGCAGAGTTATTTTCTTAAATATTATTTAAAATTATTCAGAGAAATTAGATTCAATCAATTCAACCAAAGTCTTAACTGCCTCTTCTTCATCACTACCGTCAGCAATGATTGATATTGATGTACCCTTAACGATACCCAATGAAAGAACTCCTAAAAGACTCTTTGCGTTTACACGTCTTTCGTCTTTCTCAACCCATATGCTTGACTTAAATTCATTTGCTCTTTGAATGAAAAATGTTGCAGGTCTTGCATGCAAGCCTACCGAATTTTGAACTGCCACTTCACTTGAAACCATGAATTGTGCCCCCTGTCTTAAATTTTAATCACATATTTTACCGATATAAATATTATAATTAGCATACTAAAAAAATTGTCCCACGTCAATCCTTTTTATCGTTTTGTAACAATTTTTAGTTATTATTTACTTATCTTTTTATTATTCAGATAATATTTTTGTGAAATAATACACGCTTATTCTTCAGTCGTTTCGGTTGTTTCCGTTTCCGTCGGCTGTTCGCCGTCAGTATTATCACTGTCGTCAGCCTCACTCGGCAAGTATCCGCTGTTATTTTTCAACAATTCTCTAACCTGTCTGTCGATTTCAGCAGTAAATTCTTTGTTCTCAACCATATATTTTCTTACATTGTCACGGCCTTGACCGATTTTTTCACCGTTATAGCTGAACCAAGCACCCGACTTCTTGATAATATTGTTTTCAACTGCAAAGTCAAGAATATTACCTTCTTTTGAAATACCCTCGCCGTACAAAATATCAAATTCGGCAGTTTTAAACGGCGGTGCAACCTTGTTTTTAACAACTTTAACCTTTGTCTTGTTACCGATAAGTTCCGTACCGTTCTTTATAACCTCGCCGCGTCTTACGTCCAATCTTACAGATGAGAAGAACTTTAGTGCACGACCGCCCGGAGTTGTTTCGGGATTACCGTACATAACACCGACTTTTTCTCTTAGCTGGTTGATAAAGATTACGACCGTACCCGATTTTGAGATGACGGCAGTAAGTTTTCTTAGAGCCTGTGACATAAGTCTTGCCAACAAACCGACATGGCTGTCACCCATTTCACCGTCAATTTCCGCTTTCGGAACAAGTGCGGCAACAGAGTCAACAACGATTACGTCAAGCGCACCGCTTCGTACAAGTGCCTCGGCAATATCCAAAGCCTGTTCACCGGTATCCGGTTGTGCAACAATTAAATTGTCTATATCAACGCCCAATTTTTTTGCATATACAGGGTCTAAAGCGTGTTCCGCGTCAATAAATGCAGCCTCGCCGCCCATTTTCTGTGCCTCTGCCACAACGTGAAGTGCAACGGTTGTCTTACCCGAAGATTCAGGGCCGTATATTTCTATAACTCTGCCTCTCGGAAGTCCGCCTACTCCAAGCGCCATATCAAGCGTCAACGAGCCTGTCGGAATAACTTCAACGTCAACCGAATTTGCATCGCCGAGTTTCATAATACTTCCTGTACCGTATTCCTTTTCTATAACACTAAATACAGATTCAAGAGCCTTTTTCTTTTCCTCTGCGTCAGTCATTTTTACAACTTTAGGTTTACTCTTATCCTTTTCTTTTGCCATTTATTTTCTCCTTTAAAGTATCACTTATATTTTATACGTCAATTATATTACATAAACACTCTTTTTTCAAGCAGTTTTTAACTCAATGCCGTGTAAAGTACGATTTATTGTACTTTAGTGATATTTTCAATACGGTTTGCGATATTTTCAAACGTAATTTTGCAAGTACACTCACGAACTTCTTCGCGTGTACCGTTTAAATGAAGTTCTTTCACTTCCGTTTCACCCATAACGCATATGCCGACATATACAAGTCCTACCGGCTTTTCTTTCGTTCCGCCTGTCGGGCCTGCTATGCCTGTTATGCCGACAGTAACATCCGCACCTGTGTTTTTTCTGAGTCCATCTGCCATTTCAAAAGCGGTTTCATAACTCACTGCACCGTGTTTTTCCAGCGTTTCGCCCTTGACACCGAGATATTTCATTTTCGCCGAATTTGCATAAGTCACAAAGCTTTCGTTCAAAACCTCCGACGCACCCGAAACATTTGTTATAAGTGCCGCAAAAAGCCCGCCTGTACAGCTTTCAGCCGCCGAAACAGTCATTTTTCTTTCCGCAAGCATTTTTACAACTTTTTCGTTTAAACCGTTTACTTCCGCTTTCATATCAATCACCCAAGCCTTATTATTTAGGATATACTTCTATCTTTTCAACTCCTGCCAAAGCAGCCTCGATAAGTGTTTCAACGTCAAGTCTGCTTTCAGACTTTTCAATATTTACACGTTTCGGATTTGTTGTAGGGTGCTTTGGTGTAAACACTGTACAGCAGTCCTCATACGGTAAAATTGATGTTTCAAATGTACCGATTTCGTGTGCTCTGTCAACTATTTCAATCTTATCCATACCGATAAGCGGCTGCAATACCGGCATATCAACAGCCGAATTTGTAACGTCAAGTGCCGCAAGAGTTTGACTTGCAACCTGTCCGACGCTCTCGCCTGTTACAAGTGCCAATGATTTATGCTTACGCGCCAATCTTTCCGCAATACGCATCATAAATCTACGCATAACAAGTGTCAAATGTTCTTCAGGGCACTTTTCTGCAATCTGCAACTGTATTTCCGTAAACGGCACGATATACAAATTGATTTTTGACGTGTATTGTGCGATTATGCTTGCAAGTTCAATAACCTTTTCTTTTGCTCTCTCACTTGTGTATGGGAATGAGAAAAAGTTTACCGCATCAATTTCAACACCGCGTTTTGAAATCATATGACCTGCAACCGGGCTGTCAATACCGCCCGACAAAAGCAAGGTTGCCTTTGAGCCTGTGCCTATCGGCATACCGCCCTGTCCCTGCACTTTATTTTCATCTGCATAAACGTATGCACCGAAATCTCTGACTTCGACTTTAACCGTAACTTCGGGATTATGAACGTCAACGACTATATTCGGATATTCGTCGTCAAGATAACCGCCGACTTCCATACAAATTTGAGGTGAGTTAAGCGGGAACTGCTTATCCGAACGCTTTGCCTCAACCTTAAATTTAACGCCATCCTTAAAGTCTTTCTTCAAATATTCCTTAGCTTTTGCCTTTATATCCTCAATATCCTTTTCACAAACAACCGCTCTTGTAATTGAAACAATACCGAATATTTTCGACAATCTTTCCACTACAATATCCATTTTATCCTCATCGAAAACTTCGACATAAATTGTAGCCTGTGCAAGTCTTGCCTTTACCTCCGCCACATTTTTCAGTGAATTTCTGATGTTGTTCATCAATATATTTTCAAACTTCGGACGATTACCGCCCTTTAATATAATTTCTCCGTATTTTGCAAGAATAATCTCTTTCATTTACATAAATCTCCTTATTGTCGCAACCTCTTTTGCAATAATTTCTGCCGCTTTTATAACGTCCTCTTCTTCTGTCAATCTGTCAAAACTGATTCTCACCGCACCGTTAATTTCTTTTTTATCAAGACCCATAGCCGTAAGTACATGGCTCGGCTGCGGTTTGTGGCTTGAACAAGCCGAACCTGTTGAAACGTATATTTTATGTGCCTCAAGCGAATGAAGAAGTATTTCAGCCTTTATGCCGATAAACGATACGTTTAAAACACTGCCGGAATTATATTCGTCAGAGCCGTTTATTTTAATATTCGGTATTTCTTGAAGTTTTTCTTTCATTATATTTCTCAAATGTATAAGTTTTGATTGGTCGGTGTCACATTCAGCAGCCGCTGCGCCGAATGCAAGTATACCGCCTACATTTTCCGTACCCGGTCTTATTTCACCCTGTTGTTCACCGCCGAACAATATCGGACGTATCATTCTTGTATCTGCTACATACAATGCACCCGTACCTTTAAAGCCGTGAATTTTATGGCTGCTTATCGTAACAAGGTCCGCACCCATTTTTTTCGGTTTCACATCTATTTTACCAAACGACTGCACACAGTCAGTATGAAGATGTGCATAAGGTGCTTTTTCAAGCATAATTTCTCTGATTTCTTCAATCGGCTGAATAACGCCTGTTTCATTATTGACGTGCATAACACTTATAAGTATCGTTTCTTCATCAAGAACGTTTCTAAGCATATCAAGGTCTACTCTGCCCTCACTGTCAACGTCAAGATACTCAACATTAAATCCGTCAATTTCAAGTTTTCTGAATGCCTCAAGTACAGACGGATGTTCAATTTTGCTCGTAACAATTTTTGTACCGATTTTGTGACGTGCCGCCGCAACGCCGAAAACAGCCAAATTATTCGCCTCGGTACCGCCCGATGTAAACAAAATATTTTTGCTTTCAACGCCAAGCATATCGGCAATATTTTTTTTGCTTTCGTTTATGAGTTTTTCAGCCTCAATACCCAAACCGTGAAGCGACGACGGATTACCGAAACATTCCGCCGCCTTAATCATTGCATCAACTGCCGCTTTTGACGGTTTTGTTGTTGCCGCATTATCAAGATATATCATACTCTTTCCACCTTTATTACCAATGCCATTCCGCTTTTTATTGTAATATTGCATTTATCCGCAAGCATAATATTGCTTATGCCGCGGCTGCTGCCGAAATACAAAGTTTCGTCATTCAACGGATATTCAAGTCCGTCTGTCGTTATTCCGACCGCATTATCCTTTATCGGAATTATAGACAGAGTTTGTCCTGTTTTTCCGTTTAACGACAATTTATCTTTTAACAAATAAATTTCATTATTATCATCTATAAGCACACCGTTTTTACACTTTTCAAGCAATAAAATATCCGCTATACTGTGGTCAAAACGGTCGCCTGTCATGGCGATAAGGACTATGTCTTCATATCCATTATCCACCGCATAAGCTACCGCAAGTTCACCGTCTGTAAAATCCTTGCGTTTTGGATATTCAATTCTGTCCTTAACTTTTTCAAAATTCTTTGCCGAATCAAAATCACCTATAAGCACATCAGGCACTATCCCCATTTTTTCCGCATGATTATAGCCGCCGTCGGCACATATTATAAAATCATTGTCATTGATTTTGCTTTTTATATATTGATAGTCTTTTATATCACCGTTACCGATTATTACCGCACGCATTATCTCATAAGACCCCTTACAGACCCCTCAATATCGTCATTAAACACAGCTGTTCCCGCAACAATTATATTTGCACCTGCATTAATCGCATTGTCAATATTGTTTGCATTAATTCCGCCGTCAACTTCAATATCAAAGTCACTGCCCATTTTTTCACGAATATACGCAATCTTTTCATTAACGCTTTCAATATATTTCTGACCGCCGTAACCCGGCTCAACGCTCATAACAAGCACCATATCGACTTTATCAAGGTACTTTTCAATCGCCGATACAGGTGTTTTCGGATTAATCGAAATCGCCGCTTTTTTTCCTCTCTTCTGTATCATTTCAATACATTCTTCCGGCTTATCGGTTGCCTCGATATGAAAAGTAACACCGTCCGCACCGGCATTGATAAATTCATCAATATATCTTTCCGGCTTATCTATCATAAGATGTACATCAAAAAACATATCTGTATACTTGCGTAATGACTTTATAACAGGCATTGCAAAAGTCATATTCGGAACAAAATGTCCGTCCATAACATCAATATGCAACCACTGTGCTCCTGCGTTCTCTGCCCTTTTTACCTGCTCGGCAAGTATACCGAAATCTGCCGACAATATAGACGGTGATAATATCATTTCTTTTCCCATTCCTTTACTGATTTTAGTTTATTGTATATTTGAGTATAGCTGTCGTATCGTGACTGAGCCATTTCTCCGTTTTTAAGCTTTTCTTTTATATAGCAATCAGGCTCGTTTATATGTGAGCATCCTCTGAAACGGCATTTATTTTGAGAGTCCGCCATTTCGGGAAAATACTGCCACAAATCGTCAGCCTTTATATTTTCAATTTCAAGTGAACTGAAACCAGGTGTATCAAGTACAAAACCTCCGCTTTCAAGTTCAAACAATTCAACGTGACGCGTCGTATGTTTTCCGCGGCTTATTTTTTCGGAAATACTTCCCGTTTCAAGTTCTCCGTTTGTGATAATACTCAAAAGACTCGACTTACCCACTCCCGAAAGTCCCGCAAATGCAGTTGTCTTATCCTTCAAATAATCCATAAGCAAATCCGTGCCGTCTTGTCTTTCGGCACTTACAGAAAATATTTTATATCCCGCTTTTGAATATATTTCTTCTATATCCTCACGTTTTTTTATATCTGTTTTATTAATACAAATAACAGGAGTTATATTATTAATCTCCGCATTTATAAGCATTTTGTCTATCAAAAACAAATTCGGCTCCGGTGACGCCGCCGCAACGACAAGCATCATTGTATCAACATTTGCAACCGGCGGTCTTATAAGCGACGATTTTCTCGGCATTATTTCAATAATACTGCCTTTTTCGCCGTCTGTTTCAATATTCACCTTATCGCCAATCATAGGTGTTATCTTTTCCTTGCGAAAAATTCCCCTTGCTTTACATTCGTATATGCTATCAGAGGCCTTTACATAGTAAAAGCCTCCAATACCTTTCATTATAGTTCCAACCATAATTACCTCTAATTAAAGTTTATTGTTCTGTCGCTTACCTTACTTCCGTCTATATAAGCCTGAACTTCCGCAGTTCCCGAGCCTGTAATTTCAACCGATACAGTGCCTTCGTCCTTTGAGTGAACTGCATTATGAACTGTTTTTCCGTTTGCTACAATTTCAACATCAACCGAATCATCTGCAGTGTCCGGAATTTTTACAGTGAAAGTTCTTGTTGATGTTTGATTTGATGAACCTGAATCACTGTTTGAACTGTCGGATGTGTTTGAACTTGAATTGTCGTTGCTTGATGTGTTTGAATTGCTTGAACTGTTTTGGTTTGTGCTTGCATTGTTTTGTTCATTTTTTGTCTGTGATGAATTATTTTGTTCCGCTTGTTGATTTGATTGATCTGCCTGAGCTTCTTCACCCTTTGAAAGCACAATGCTTACATATGAGCCTTTATTCGCAGTCTTGCCCAGTTCAGGACTTTGTGAAATAACAGTTCCCTCTTGTGCCGAAGACGCTTTTCTTGAAACGTTACCGAGATTTAAGCCGTTTGCTTTAAGTGTTGCCTCTGCCTGTTCTCTGCCCAAACCGATTATACTCGGAACCGATACTCTTTCAGTTGCAGGGGTAGCTTGCGCACTGCTTTCTCCCTTACCTTTGCTGACATGGATATTTATAATATCGTCTTTGTTAAGCTTTGTTCCGCCCAACGGTGTCTGACGAATTACATATCCCGATGGTACATCATCAGATTCTTCCTCAACAACCGTATAGTTAAGCTCAAGTTCAAGAATTTCCGCAATAGCCTCATCAAACTGTTTTCCCGTAACATCAGGCGCTACAATATCACCACCCGATGAACCTATTGAAACTATAAGTTTTACATCAGAATTTTTTGCTACAACCTTTTTGGCTGTAGGGTCTTGCGAAATTACGCAGTTTTCCGCAACCGTATCCGAAAGCGAATATTCGATTTCATCAGCCAGATGAAGTCCTGCCTTTTCAATTTCCGCAGTCGCCTTTTCAACAGTCATATTTTTAAGATCAGGCACAATCGCCTCTTTACGCATATTTATAAAGAAAAATGTTCCGAGTACTATAAGCAAAATAACCGCTGCCGTTGAAATTGCAAGAACAACAGCAATCCTGTCCTCTTTCTTCTGCTTTTTATTCTTTTTCTTTACTGCTTTTTTACGTTTTGTACGACCTCTTGCAGGAAGTTCCTCTTCATAAGGTTCTTCCTCCTCTACCGTTTCCGGCACATCAAGATTATCATCAAAATCACTTTCGTCGTCATACGAATAATCTTCCTGCGGTGCGACTTCTTCATATACAGCATCACGGCTCGGAAGCGGCTCATCTGCAAGTACAGCATGAAGATCGTCAACAAATTCCTGTACATTTTGGTATCTGTTACTTTGTTCTTTTGAAATTGCTTTCATTGTAACATATGCCAAATCAGTCGGTATATCAAGATTTACGCATTTAACGTTTACAGGTTCTTTTTCAAGGTGCATAAGTGCTACGCTCACAGGAGTATCACCGTCAAAAGGAACTTTTCCGGTAAGCATTTCGTAAAGCACAATACCAAGTGAATATATATCACTTCTTGCGTCCGTAAATCCGCCTCTTGCCTGTTCTGGTGAAATATAATGCACCGACCCCAAAGCACTTCCGCCGACAACGGTAGTTTCTCCCGCAACAGCTCTGGCAATACCGAAGTCCGTTACTTTCAAAGTTTTGTCCTTTGTCATAAGAATATTTTGAGGTTTAATATCGCGATGTATTATATTAATAGAATGTGCCTCGCTTATACCTTGTCCGATCTGAATAGCAAAGTCGCAGGCCTCCTGCCAAGGAAGTGCACCCTTTTGCTTTATGTATTCTTTAAGTGTAATGCCGTCAACGTATTCCATAACCATATAATTAAGCCCGTTTTCTTCGCCGACATCGTAAACAGACACAATGTTATTGTGTACCAAGCTCGCCGATGACTGAGCCTCTTTTATAAAGTTTGAAACAACCTGTTCTTCACCCTCAAGCGAATCACGAAGTATTTTTATCGCAACATATCGGTTTAAAAGCGTATCTTTCGCCTTATAAACTGTAGCCATACCGCCGGTACCGATTTTTTCAAGCATATCATATCTATTTCCAAGTGTTATTCCAACTAAATTATCACTGTTCATTATCACATTTCTCCCTTTCCAAAGCCACAATGGTAATATTATCTCCGCCGCCTCGTTCATTTGCAAGTGCTACAAGTTCTTCCGCACTTTTCTGAAGGTTGCTTTTATTTTTAATATATGTTCTGATTTCATCGTCCTCTACGAAATTTGTAAGGCCGTCAGAGCATAGCACAAGAGTTTCACCGTTATAAGGTTTAATCGAAATATCTACTTTTACGGTGTCCTCTGCACCCATAGCACGCGTTATGTAGTTCTTTTTAGGGTGATTTTTTGCCATTTCGGGACTTATTTCACCTCTTGATACAAGTTCCTGTACATAGGAATGGTCTTTTGTTATCTGTTTGATTTCATCACCTATCATATAGGCTCGCGAATCTCCGACGTGTGCCGTAATAATTTTGTTTTGATAAATCATCGCAAGCGTCGCCGTTGTTCCCATTCCCATTACTTTATAATGATTCTTTGCATAATTGTATATGATACTGTTCGCCGATATAAACGCCTGACGTATAACTTCTCCTGCCTCTACATAGTCGAGTTCGGTATCAAGATTTTTTTCTAAGTGGTTTTCTATAATATCGACAACCATCATACTTGCGACTTCACCGGCTTGATGACCGCCCATTCCGTCCGCAACAACTGCGTAAGGGAACGTGTCGCTTTCATTTACGTAATAATTGTCCTCATTAATTTTTCTGTGCATTCCTATATCGGTAACCGCACCAAACTGCATTTTGAAAATCACCTCATTTCACTAAAGAATTATAGTTTTTGATATTATATCACTTTTTTTCTCAGTTGTCCACAGGAAGCTGATATATCTGAGCCGAGTTCACGTCTTACTGTCGCATTTATACCAAGATGTGTCAATTTTTCTTGGAACGCTCTTATATCGTCATTACTTCCTTTTTCAAAATTTCTTTCTTCAACTTTATTTACAGGTATAAGATTTATATGCCCGTGCAGGTCACGGACAAGATTTGCCAGTTCCTCTGCATTTGCCATACTGTCATTTACACCGTGAATAAGAGAATATTCAAAACTGATACGTCTGTTTGTCGTCTTTACATATTCTCTGCAAGCCGTCAATAATTCTTCAATATCGTATTTATGATTTACAGGCATTATACTGTCACGAATTTCATTGTTAGGCGCGTGCAGAGATATTGTCAGCGTTATAGGAAGTTTTTCCTTTGCCAACGCGTATATCCCCGGCACAACGCCGCAGGTTGACAGTGAAATGTGTCTGTATCCTATGTTAAGTCCTTTTTCATGGTTTACATTGTGCAAAAACTTTATGACGTTATCGAAATTGTCAAGCGGCTCGCCTATACCCATCATAACAATATTGCTTATACGCTCGCCGACGTCTTTTTGTGCAAAAATAACTTGATTAAGTATTTCACCCGGCGTTAAACTTCTGTAAAGTCCGCCTATCGTTGATGCACAAAAACGACAACCCATTCTGCAGCCGACTTGACTTGATATACAAATCGTAAGTCCGTGATGATAACGCATAACAACGCTTTCTATACAATTTCCGTCCGGAAGTTCAAAGAGATATTTTACAGTACCGTCTATTTTCGATACATATTTTTCTCTGATTTTAAGCGTTGAAACATACGTTTCTTTTTCAAGTTTTTCCCTTGTTGCCTTTGACAGGTTCGTCATTTCATCATAGCTTTCCACGCCTTTATGAAGCCACGAAAAAATCTGCTCGGCTCTGAATTTCTTCTCGCCGACGGATGTAAGATATTCAATTAATTCATCATATTCAAAATCTTTTAAATCAATCATTTACTTAATCCTTTTCATCTTACAGATATAAAATCCGTCTGTGTTATCTATATGCGGATAAAATGTCTTTTCAAATACTTTTTCAAAATTTTCGTTATCCGCCGTAAAGCTGTCTGTAACAGCCTCATTTTCTTCTTTTTCAATCGTACACGTTGAATAAACAATCTCACCGTTTATTTTAAGATATTTTGACGCATTGTCAAGTATCTGTCTTTGAATTTTCGGTAAATCGTTATCCTCTGCCCTGTTCCACTTTATTTCGGGCTTTCGTCCGATTATTCCCAAACCCGAACACGGAACATCACAAAGTATTTTATCTGCCGTATTTATCATACTTTCGTCTATTTTACAGCCGTCCGAAAGTTTAGGTTCGATTATCGTTATTCCGAGCCTTTCGGCATTCTTTTTTATAAGCTCTATTTTATGTTCGTGTACGTCAAAGGCATATATTTTGCCTTTGTTGTTCATCAATTCCGCAATATGCGTTGTCTTTCCGCCCGGTGCGGCACACATATCAATCACTGTGTCACCCTCACACGGTGCAAGCACTTTTGCTGTCTGCATTGCTGCTGAATCCTGTATTGTGTAATATCCGTCATTATATAAGCTGTCCGCCGAAATGTCAAATCCGTCCGACACTATATAACCGTCATAAACTTCGGCATTTATTCCGTTGTCGTTAAACTTCTTGCAAAGTTCATCTGCCGTTATCTTTAATCTGTTCGGTCGAATATTAAGTCTTTTTTCCATGCCGAAACTTTCAATCAATTTTTCGGTAAAATCATATCCGAATTCATCAATCCACTTTTCACAAAGCCACATCGGGAACGAATATTTGACAGACAAATATTCTGTTTTATCGGACGGATATTCGATTTCTGTTTTCGACACATTTCTCAAAAGTCCGTTTACAAATCCTGCCGATGCACCGTGACCGTATCTTCTTGCAAGCTTTACGCTTTCATTCACTGCGGCACTTGTCGGCACTTTATCCATAAACATTATCTGATATATTCCCATTCTCAAAACTATAAGAATATACTTCGATATTTTTTTCAATTTTATCTTTGAAAACTTTCCTATAACATAATCAAGAGTCAATTTTCTGTCTGTGACGCCGTAAACAAGATTGGAAATAAACGCCTTATCCTGTTTTGGCATATCCGTTTTCAAAGCTTTTTTCAATGCCATATTTGAATATGCTCCGTTAAATTCAACGTCGTATATTACTTTCATTGCAATTTCTCTTGCGTTACTCATTAATCTCTCCTACGATTTGCCAATAAAACAAGTCTTAAAAATTGAAGTGCCGTTGACGCAACCGCCGCAACATATGTCATAGCCGCCGCCGTAAGTGTTTTCCTTGCACCTGTAAGCTCATCACCCTCAAGTAAGTACATACTTTCAAGAGTTTTCATTGCACGTCTTGACGCATTGATTTCAGTCGGCAATGTTACAAGCTGAAATACAAGCACCGCACCGAAAAGTATCGCACCGACCATTGCCAGTCTGCCAAGTCCGAGTATAAGTCCGATTATGAAAATCGGCATTGAAAGCGTGTTGCAGACATTTACTATCGGCACAATTCCGTTACGAATTTTTATCGGAACGTATCCTACTTGATGCTGAACCGCGTGACCGCATTCATGTGCCGCAACACCTATTGCGGCTACCGATGTAGAATTATATGTTGAATCCGACAGTCTTATGACGTTTTCATTCGGGCTGTAGTGGTCTGTAAGGTCGCCCGAAACGTGTTCAATTCTTATATTCTGAAGTCCGTTTGCATCAAGAATTTGTCTTGCCGCACTTGCCGCGGTAATTCCTCTTGAACTTCTTACATCATTGTATTTACTGAAAGTCGATTTAACTCCCATTGACGCAAACAATGTAAGTAAAAATGCAATTATTACAAGTACATACGTTGGGTCAAAATAATAGCTGAACATAATTACTCCTTTCCGAGTACAACTCCTAATTCAATTTCATGTCCTCTTGCATAATCTTCAACATTCATTTTTTTACTGTTTGGGAACTGTGCCGTTACAATGTACAATGTTCCCTCACCGCAAGAAATTTTAAGTCCTTTTCCCTTTTCAAGTGCAAGTATTTCTCCCGCCTCTTTATCCGAATTTTCATCACAAACTCTTGCGGAAACAATTTTTAAAATTCCGTCTTTATATTTTGTGCAAGCAAGCGGCCACGAATTCATACCACATATCAGTTTTGAAATTTCACGAGCCGATTTGCTCCAATCTATAACTCCCGTTTTTCTTGAAATCATAGGCGCATATGTATGCTCCTTATCATTTTGCGGAGTAGGTGTTATACTGCCTTTTTCAAGTCCGTCTATTGTTTTTAAAAGCAAGTCGCCGCCTATTACGGCTAAACGGTCGAAAAGTTTCTCTGCCGTTTCATATTCGCCGATTTCGGTTTCGGCTTTCAAAAGCATATCACCCGTGTCAAGTCCACTGTCCATTTTCATCGTTGTAACGCCGGTAACCTTTTCGCCGTTTATAATCGCCCACTGAATAGGTCCCGCACCTCTGTACTTCGGCAAAAGTGACGCGTGTACATTAACACAGCCGTATTTCGGATAATCTATTATATAATCAGGCAAAATTTTGCCGTATGCGACAACGACAATAAGCTCCGGTTTCAGTTTGTCAAGAACAGGCTGAAGTTCACCGTTTCTCAGTTTTTCGGGCTGATATATATTTTCTATACCTGCCTCAAGTGCCGCCGCCTTAACATCAGTCGGTACAAGTTTATGTCCTCTGCCTTTCGGTCTGTCCGGCTGAGATACAACACCCACAACATCAAGACCTGCGTCTGTCATAGCTTTAAGGCTTGCCGCCGCAAAATCGGGTGTACCCATAAATAAAATTCTCATTCAACCATCTCCGTTAGTCAATAAATCTAATTACTCTGTCCAAGAACAATTTACCGTCAAGGTGTTCAATTTCGTGACAAAAAGCTCTTGCCAAGAGTTCCTTACCTGTGATTTTAAACCACTTGCCGTTCCTGTCCTGTGCTTTTACGGTTACGACATTCGGTCTTGTAACCTCGCCGAACACTCCGGGTACGCTAAGACAGCCTTCGCTGCCGGTCTGTTCTCCGCTTTCTTCTACTATTTCAGGGTTTATAAGTTCAATTTTACCGTCACCGACATCTATGACAACCGCACGTTTCAGTATTCCCACTTGCGGAGCTGCAAGTCCGACACCGTCACGGCTTTGCATTGTTTCATACATATCGTCAAGAAGTATATGAAGTTTTTCGTCAAACTTCACTACAGCTTTGCATTTCTTATAAAGGATTTCATCGCCTTTTTCCCTTATTTCTCTGATTGCCATTATGTTTCCCCTCTCTAATTTATCATACCGGGTGATTTGTCTATTATTATCGCCACATCCGAAAATTCCTTGTTTTTTCTGCATGTCATTTCAGCTTGTGAAAGTATCTCACCCAAGTTATCGTCATCTTCGCATTTAAAAATAATCTGCCATCTGTATTTGTTTTTTATTTTTGAAATATATGACGGCACGGGTCCTAAAACCTGTATTTTCTGTGATATATTCTGTGTTTTTTCGGCAGTGTTTAAAAAATATTTTGCCGTTTTCGCAACAATATTTTCAACATTGCCTTGAAAATGCACACTCACTATTTTACAAAACGGCGGATACCACATAAGCTTTCGTTTTGCAATTTCCTTATCGTAAAAAGTTCTGTAATTGTGACTTTTTACAAGGCTGACCGCCTCATGTTCGGGCGTATACGTCTGAATAACGGCTCTGCCCTCTTTACTTCCTCTGCCGGCACGTCCCGAAACCTGTTCAAGCATTGCAAAAGTTCTCTCACCGCTTCGGTAATCGTTAATATTGAGCATTGTATCTGCCGTTATAACTCCGACAAGCGTTACATTTTCAAAATCAAGTCCTTTTGCCACCATTTGCGTACCGATAAGAATATCGATTTTATCTTTTTCAAACTTCTGTAAAATCTTCTCGTGCGACTGCTTTTTACCCGTTGTATCCATATCCATTCTGACAGTTGTCGCATTTGGGAACAGACGGTTTAATTCGTCCTCCACCTTTTGCGTACCGCCGCCGAAATAACGTATATAATTACTTCCGCATTTCGGACAAATCTTATAATTCGGTCGTTCATATCCGCAGTAGTGGCACTTTAATTTATCCTCAAATTTATGATATGTAAGCGATATGTTGCAATTCGGACAATGCGGTACATATCCGCAACTGCGACACGAAACAAATGTAGAAAATCCACGCCTGTTAAGAAACAAAATTGTCTGTTCACCGCGTTTTAAATTTTCTTCGATTTCGTTATACAATTTACCCGAAAGCATACTTTTATTGCCCTTTTCCAACTCGCTGCGCATATCAATAACCGATATTTCGGGCATTTTATTTTTATTGTATCTTGTATTCATTTCAAGCAACTTATATTCGCCTGTCTGTGCTTTGTAATAGCTTTCAACAGACGGCGTTGCCGACGCCAAGACAACCGCCGCACCAAACTGACTTGCTCTGAATATTGCCGTTTCGCGTGCGTGGTATCTCGGTGACATATCCGACTTATAAGTATCGGAATGTTCCTCGTCCATTATTATAACTCCGATATTTTTAAGCGGTGTAAAAATCGCACTTCTTGCACCGATTACAATATCAGCCTCACCGTCACGAATTTTCTTCCATTGGTCATATCTTTCACCGGCGGACAAACCGCTGTGAAAAATAGCAACTCTGCCGCCGAATCGCGACATAAATCTTGAAACCATCTGCGGTGTAAGCGATATTTCGGGTACAAGCATAATCGCACTTTTACCCATATTTATCACATTTTCAATCGTCTGCATAAAAACTTCGGTTTTACCGCTGCCTGTCACACCGTGCAGAAGATATATCCCTCCGTCACCCGATTTTACGGAATTTGTGATTTCATCTATCGCGTATTCCTGTTCCGGTGTCGGAACCATCTTTTCTGTTTTCTCAAAAACTCTGTTCCAATACGGATCACGTTCAACCGTCATATCAAACACATTGACAAGATTTTTCTTTTCAAGTGCTTTTACGGTACTGTGTGAGCCGTTTGTGAATTTCTGCAAATCGGCAAGAGAAACATACTCGTTTTCGCTTAGCACTTCAAGCATTTTTGCTTGAACAGGTGCTTTTCTGCGTAAAATTTCGGCACTTTCAAGTGCTGTTTCTCTGTCACATATAAGCTTTACACATTTAATTTTTTTATCCTTAATATCAACCGATTGTCTGTATTCTTTTTTTAAAGTACCCTCTTTAATCATTGCACGGACTTGATTTTGTATATCAACTCCGCACATTTCTTTAAGCCCTTTAAATTCCATACTGCCGCCGTTATCGGTAAGTATTTCCGTAATACGTCGGCGTATCTCCGACTTTTCCTCACTTTTATTTTCAAGAATAATCCATTCTTTCGTTTTAAGTGCCGTACCTGAAGGAACAATCGTATGAATTATATCAAGGTATGACGCAAGATATTTTTTATGCATCCACTCGATAAGTTCAAGCATATCTTCGTCAAAGCCTATCGAATCATTTGCCGTTCTTATTATGGATTTAAGACGTTTACTGTCACTTGTATCCGCAGTGCCGACACAAAAACCCTCAATTTCTCTGTTACCGGAAGAAAACGGAACAAGCACTCTGCTGCCTATTTTAATTTTGCCTTCAAGTTCTTTCGGGACAAGATAATCAAAAGGTTTGTCAACTTGCTTTGACTTATTATCCACAATAATTTTTGCTATCATTATTATTCGTTATCTTCTGTATCGTCTTCTACGACTTCAACTTCTTCCGGCTGTACATCATCATTACTGTTTAGAGAAAGAATAGCAGCAGCCTTTTCGTCCTCCCAAGCCTTTGCACGCTTGATTGCTTCTGAACGAACATAGCCCACTTTTCCCTCTACGATTTCCTCTGCCGCAACTGATACAGGTTTTTCATCGCCATATGCGTCCATATCGTGCATACGTTCTTCACCAATCATTCTCGCACGTTTTGCCGCCATTGTAACAAGTGTATAACGGCTGTCCACACACTTTGAAAGTTCCGAAATTCCAGGTTTAATCATCATAATAATATTCCTCCAGTAATCAATAATTTTCAGCTAATAATTTATCAACAAGGTTACGCTTTTGAACCTTATCACGCATTGTTTCTTCGACTTCACGAACACACTCGCCAAGTTCGTCGTTTACGAATATACAGTCATACTTCGTCGACTGAGATAATTCCCATTTTGCCGCCTCAAGTCGTTCTTCTATTTGTTCTGCCGTTTCACGGCCTCTGTCCTCAAGTCGCTGTTTTAAAACTTTCATTGACGGCGGTGCTATAAACATAAGTACTGCCTCTTCAAAAAGTTTCTTAACTTTAAGTGCGCCTTGCGGCTCGATTTCAAGCAAAACGTTTTTACCGCCCTCAAGCATATCTTCAACAGTCTTTTTCGGAGTACCGTAATAATTGCCGCTGTACATAGCATATTCAAGCATTTCTCCGTTGTCTATCATCTTCTTAAAGTTTTCCACCGTTGTATAATTATATGTCACGCCGTCGGTTTCACCTTTGCGTTTTTCTCTCGTTGTTGACGATACGGACAAAAATACGTCGTTATTTTCATTTGCAAGAAGTTCATTACAAATCGTTCCTTTGCCCGTTCCCGACGGTCCGGACATTACAAAAAGTACACCTCTACTCATCGCCTTTAACGCTCTCCTCTCCTGTATCACCGCTAAGTCTGCCCGACACCGTTTCCGTCTGCAAAGCCGACAGAACAATATGGTCGGAATCAGTTACTATAACGGCTCTTGTTCTTCTGCCGTATGTTGCGTTTATAAGATTACCCTTATCCTCCGCCTCACGAATTATACGTTTAATCGGTGCGGACTCTGGACTTACAACTGCCACAACACGTTCGGCATTAACCATATTTCCAAAGCCTATATTTATAAGTTTCATTATATCACCTGTTATTCAATATTTTGAATTTGCTCTCTTAATTTTTCAATTTCACCCTTTAGTGTTACAACGGTTTTGGCGATTTCAATATCACTTGCCTTTGAACCGATTGTATTTACTTCACGGTTAATTTCCTGAATTAAGAAATCAAGCTTTCTGCCTGCCGGCGAACCGCTGTTTATTATAGTGTCAAATTCTTCAAAGTGACTGCCAAGTCTTACCGTTTCCTCATTTACTGCCACTTTATCGGCATAAATTGCAACTTCGGTAAGTATTCTTGCTTCGTCTATTTCTTTACCGTCAAGAACTTCTTTAATCTTTTCGTAAAGCTTGTCACTGTATTCCTTAACAGTCTGCGGTGAACGCTCGTCTACTTCCTTGACAAGTGTACGCATATAGTCAATTCTCTCGCACAAGTCCTTTTGTATTCTCTCGCCCTCACGCTCACGCATTGCGATAAAGTCGCTAAGTGCGCCGTCAAGAACGGTTTTAACCGTATTCCACAGAGCCTCCTCATCTTCTTCAACTCTTTCGGTTGAGAAAATGTCCGGATTTGACGCAACGTTTGATACCGTTATATCGTCCTTTAATCCAAATTCATCTCTAAGTTGGTATAAAACATCTATGTAATTTTTTGCGATTTCCTTATTTAATGTAATCTGCTTGTCGGCAGTTTCATAGTTTTCTACATTAAGGTATATATCAACCTTACCGCGAGTTATACTTGACGATACATACTTTCTGATTTTATCTTCCAAAAAGCCAAGATGTCTTTGCACTTTTATATTGTAATCCGAATATCTGTGATTTACCGATTTTATCTCCACAAGTATCTTTTTTCCTTCTGTTACGGCCTCTCGTCTGCCGTATCCGGTCATACTTTTCAGCATAGCACGTTCTCCCGTCTAACATATTATATAGGCATATTAACCCATTATTTTTTTATTATACCACAAGTTCTTGTATTTGAACAGTCTTATTTTAAATTTTTTTGAAAAATTCATTACAAAAATAACAGAAATGTATCCGTCAAGTTTGTTATTTCGACAAAAAAACAGACGAACTGTAAATTCAGCTCGTCTGTTTACCGACTTAATTATTTTTTGTTTTTATCGCACTTACAAATAAATCAGTTATATCAGCCGCACCTGTCGGAATTTCAGGTGTCACTATTGTATCGTCCTTTTCCGCATTTGACGATACTGTCATCTTAAGTGACATATCATCAGCATATCCGACTTCTATATTTGCGTCACTTGTTGATTTTGTTGCATCCGTTTCGCTGTTTGCGGAAACGTTGAACTTAAAATCATTTTTTAATTGATTATAGTCACTGTCCGATATATTGCTTATATTTTTCAAAATGTTAAGCATATCTTCTGATTTAATATTCATTTTTAGGCTGTAACCGCCGTTTTCAGTTTCTGTAACCGTTATATATTTATCCATCTGTTCATACATATCAAACATTGAAGCCAATGAAATAATAGTATCAATATCAGTATCGCCCTCTGTCTGATAAGCACTCTTTAATGTGTCCATAGCCTTCGCAGTATTTCCGCTGACAGCACTATCCACTATATTTATTGTGGCAGTCGGCACACCGAGAGAAGTCAAGGCTTTGTTTAAATCAATACTGTACCATACATCACTCTTTACGATAAGTGCCAATGCCTTGATTTTTGCATTGTCCGAGCTTTGAGCAAGTTTTTCTATAACATCTGTTTTAAAGTAAACCTTATCATCCGCTACTACTGCGTTAAGTGTTGCGTCATTTACACTGCTTTCATTCAATGAGCCGTTAAACTTCACATCCGCACCCGCAACATTATCTTTATTTTTGCCGTCAATACTTCCGCTTGCCGCAACACTGTATTTACTGTTGCCGTTATTCAAATCAAAACTCACATCAAATGCAGTATATTCCTTATTATATTTCGGTGTTTCCTTATTTAAAAGTTTTGACATATTCGGTGCCGAGTTTTCAAATTCGTTAAAATAATCGTCAGCATCAAGGATTACAACTGTTTCCGTATCTCCGTCCCAGCCTACTTGCATACCGAATGCGTTACTCATAAAACGAATAGGAACAAGAGTTCTGTCATCAACAATAATCATAGGCGTATCCACTTGAACAGTTGATTCACTGCCGTTATTGTCTACATATATTGTATCGTCCATAAGTGTAAACTTAATTGTTGTGTCACCCTTTTTAGCCGTTACAAGTCTGCTTGAATCATCATAATCAACGATTGCTCCCATATTTTCAAGTGCCGCTCTGAACGGTATCATAACTCTGCCGTCAGTATTTACAGGCTTAACGTCATCATATTTTACAACCTTATCATTATATACAATATGTATTTCCGATTTATCACCATACACGCTCGAAACTTCTTTTACTCTTTCCGCCGCACTTACCGAAAAACACGGTACAACCATTGACGCCGCAACTGCCGCCGCAATAATTTTCTTCATATTATTTTTCCTCACTTTCGTATAAAGCATTGCTTTGATGTTATTATACCACAGCAAAATCGTTTTAGCAATATTTTTATTGTTTTTTTATATAAATATGGTATAATAAAAAATAATACATTTATACAGGAGGACATTATGGCATTTGACGCAGTAGCGGTTCGTTGTCTTGTCAAGGACCTTAAAGACAAGCTTATAAACAGCCGTATAGATAAAATACATCAGCCCGAAAAAGACGAAATTACAATAAATCTAAGAACAATGACGGATAATTTTAAACTTGTGCTTTCCGCAAGTCCTGCACATCCGCGTGTTCATTTCACAAACGTTTCAAAAAAAAATCCTATCAGTGCGCCTATGTTCTGTATGCTTTTGAGAAAGCATATCGGCAGCGGTAAAATTACGGATATTGAACAGATTGGCTTTGAACGTATTATAAAATTTTCGATAGAAAGTTATGACGAACTCGGCGACCTTACGACAAAATATCTTATAGTCGAAATTATGGGCAGACATTCAAATATTATTCTTACCAATCAAGATATGCGTATTCTTGACTGTATCAAACACATTGATTTTACGGTAAGTTCGGTACGTCAGCTGCTTCCCGGACTTGACTATGTTTCACCGCCTGTCCAGGATAAAACCGACCTTACGGAAATAAGCGAAACAGCAAACATAGATTTTTCATCACCGATACAGACCGCCGATAAAGCCATTCTTTCCGCAATAGCAGGTATCAGTCCGCTTACATCAAGAGAAATTGTATATCGTGCGTTCGGTCGCACAGACGTGAAGTGTTCCGAACTTACGGATAACGGCAGAAATAAACTTTTATATGAAACGGTTAAACTTGCAAAAGACGTTCAGCAAAACAATTTCAGTCCTTGTATGATTATAAATTCCGCCTCGGGCAAATTAATGGAATTCAGTGCCACGCCTATAACGCAGTACGAATCACTTGCGGAAATTAAAGAATTTGACGACATAAGCGTACTTCTTGACACATTTTACAGAACTCGCGATATGCACGAGAGAATGCGTCAAAAGAGTGCCGACCTTGTGAAACTTCTTAACAATAATATAGAACGTGTTTCAAAAAAGCTCGGCATTTTAAATAAAACGCTTGCCGATTCGGAGAATAAAGATAAATATAAAATATACGGTGACTTGCTTATGGCAAATCTTTATAATATGAAAAACGGTCAGTCGAGCGTTGAAGTTATAGATTACTACAAAGAGGATTCGCCTACCGTAAAAATTCCGCTTTCGCCGCAGCTTTCACCGTCACAGAATGCACAGAAGTATTACAAGCGGTATAACAAGGCGAAAAATGCCGAAATTGAGGCAGCAAAACAAATTGAAAACGCCAAAAATGACCTTGAATATCTCGAAAGCACACTTGCCGCTATCGAAACATCTGATACGGAATCAGACTTAAACGCAATTCGTGCAGAACTGATTGCCGAAGGCTATTTAAACAGAAAGTTCAATCCGAAAAAGCAAAAACAAAATGCGTCAAAACCTATGCACTTTGTAAGTTCCGACGGTTTTGATATTTATGTGGGCAAGAATAATACTCAAAACGATTACCTTACATTAAAATTTGCAAATTCGTCCGATTTGTGGTTTCACACTAAAAATATTCACGGTTCGCATACAATTATAAAACTCGGACTTGATAAAGATGTTCCGAAAACGACAATCGTGGAAGCTGCCGAACTTGCGGCATACTATTCAAAAGGTCGTGATTCGTCACAAGTTCCCGTTGACTTTACGCAGATTAAAAATGTCAAAAAACCAAACGGTGCAAAACCCGGTATGGTGATATACGATTATTACAACACAATATATGTTACACCGAAAGAATTAAAGAACGAGTAGTCAATGACTACTCGTTCTCTTTTATAAACTTTTGTATTTCTTCCATAAATTCTTTACCGTATTTACGTTTTTTCATTTCGCCGACACCGGAAATATTCAAAAATTCGCTATCCGTAACAGGACGTTTACGGCACATTTCACGAAGTGTAGAATCTTGAAATATAACATACGCAGGAACACTTGCCATAACGGCACGTCTGTTACGAAGTTTTTTTAGTCTTTCAAACAGTCTGTCTTCTTCAGATGTCAAAACGGTATCCTTCTTATGAATATAAGAAACTTCCTTAATCAATTTCATCGAAAGTTCTTTACCGTTTAATATTTCCTTTGTTTTTGGTGTGGGTTGTACTGTCCTGTAATTCATTTCGTCAACTTCAAGATAGCCCTCTTGAATTAAATAATCAATGATATATCTTATCCTTTTAAGCGACATATCGCTCATAATTCCGTATGTAGAAATAGTATCAAGGTCAAGTCTTTTTATTTTGTCGAGCTTACTTCCGTAAAGCACCTCCGCCAAAAGCGTCTTACCGCAACTTCTCCCCTTTTTTCGTATTCTGTATACACATGACACTATTTTTTGTGCGTCTACAGTTATATCCGTTGTTTCAAAATTAGTATTACAATTTCCGCAGTTGTCACAGTTAAGCGGCGGATTTTCGCCGAAATATTCAAGAATAAATGCTCTGAGGCACTCACTTGTAGTGCAATAAAACGTCATCATTTTCAAGCGTTCAAAATCTTTCTCCATAATTTTGATACGCATTTGGTCAGATATTTCCGAGTTTTCATCTGGATTTTCGATAAAATATCTTGCAGTATTGACATCACGCGCACTGTAAAGCATAATACAGTCTGCATCACCGCCGTCACGTCCTGCTCTGCCCGCCTCTTGATAATAGCTTTCAATATTTTTCGGCATATTGTAATGTACAACAAGGTAAACATTTGATTTATCTATACCCATACCGAATGCGTTAGTCGCAACCATTATTTCATATCTGTCGTATATAAAATCGTCTTGATTTTTCTGCCTTTCGTCATCGTCAAGTCCTGCGTGATACCTTGTCGCATCATATCCATTGTCATTAAGTCTTTCACACACTTCCTCAACCGTTTTTCTTGTCGAGCAATACACTATCGCACTTTGATTTTTATGACTGTCCAAAATATCACAAAGTGCCGTAAATTTATCTTTCGGTCTTTGCACTTCAAAATACAGATTTTCTCTGTTAAAGCCCGTAACCTTAACATACGGATTGTTTAGTTTCAAAATACGAATTATATCTTCTCTCACATCGTCGGTCGCTGTTGCGGTAAAAGCAGCTATAATCGGTCTGTATGAAAGTTTTTTTATAAATTCTTCTATTTTCAAATATCCCGGTCTGAAATCATGTCCCCACTGCGATACACAATGTGCTTCATCTATGGTTATCATAGAGATTTTCACTGTTTGCGCTACCCTTATAAATCCCGCAAGTTCAAGTCTTTCAGGTGCAACATATATTATTTTATACATACCCTTGTATATGTTGCTTACAACTTTATTTTGCTGTGCCAAAGTCAGCGAACTGTTTATGTATGCGGCGGCAACACCCGACTGAACAAGTGAATTTACTTGGTCAATCATAAGTGATATAAGCGGCGAAATTACAATCGTTATACCGTCCATCATAAGTGCGGGTACTTGATAACACATTGATTTTCCAGCACCTGTCGGCATTATTCCGAGAATATCGTTTCCTTCCAATATATTATCTATAATCTCGGACTGTCCGTCACGAAACTTCTTGTGTCCGAAATATTTTTTAAGAACTTTTTCCTTTTTCATCAATATACTTCTTTCGTTTACATATGTTACTACTATTTTATCGAAAAAGATAATACATTGCAAGAGATATTTTTAAATAAAAAAATAGCAGACAAAACCATAATGATTTTGTCTGCCTTTTGTCATCTTTCTATGCTTTACTCCCATATTGCCGAATACGCGCGTTCACCGTGTTCACTGTCGTCAAGACCGACATTTTCACTGTTTTCATCAACACGAAGTTTTGTAAACAATCTTACAATACCCACACAAATCAATGTTCCGACAACCGCAACGGCTATTGTTACCAATATACTAAGCACCTGTGCCACGAACAAGTGATAATCACCGAAAACAAGACCGTCCCATTTAGCTACCGGATTAATCGAAGTTTGTGCAAACAAGCCTGTTGCGATACCGCCCCATATACCGCCGATACCGTGACAGCCGAATGCGTCAAGTGCGTCATCATATCCGAATTTTGGTTTTAATACAGATAATGCAAAGTAACATATCGGGCTGACAAGTGCACCGATAATAAACGACGCCCATATCGGTACGAAACCTGCACCCGGTGTAATTGCCACCAAACCGATAACACCGCCTGTACAAGCTCCGACTACTGTCGGCTTTCCGCCTTTGATTATATCTATAATCATCCACGAAAGCATTGCACAAGCCGCAGAAGTGTTAGTTGTTGTAAATGCGTGAAGTGCAAGACCGTCTGCCGCAAGTGCACTTCCTGCATTAAATCCGAACCAACCAAACCACAAAAGTGACGCGCCGAGTACAACAAACGGAATATTATGCGGTACGACACTTCTTTTCTCAATGCCTTTTCTCTTACCGATTAATATTGCAAGCACAAGACCCGAAACACCGGAGCTTATATGTACAACGTTACCGCCGGCAAAGTCGATTGAGCCGATTTGAGCAAGAAATCCGCCGCCCCAAACCATATGAGCCATCGGATAATAAACCACAAACTGCCACAAGAATACAAATAAGAATATTGCTTTAAATTTCATTCTTCCCGCAACCGCACCTGTAATAAGCGACGGTGTTATAATGGCAAACATCATCTGAAACAACGCAAAACCCATATTAGGGATATTGTCACTGTAAGGACCTGCCTCCGCTCCGACACCGTTAAACGCAAACCACTTTAAGTTTCCTATAACTCCGCCCAAGTCACCGCTGAATGAAAGCGAATATCCGCAAAGTACCCACAATACCGATGAAAGTCCCATAAATGCTACTGACATCATCATTGTATTGAGCACATTTTTTCTTTGTGCAAGACCGCCATAGAAAAATGCCAATCCCGGTGTCATCAAAAACACATACGTTGCCGCAATTATCATAAATCCTATATCGCCACTGTTTAACATATTTTTATACCCCCTATAATAAAGCCTCTCTGTCCTCTTCGCCTGTTCTTACTTTTATAACTCTCGATACAGGTGAAATAAAAATCTTACCGTCACCGATTTCACCTGTTCTCAAAACCGAAATTGCCGTATTAACAACATCATCAACAGGCACTGTACATACAACCATTTCAATTTTTATCTTCGGAAGTAAGTCAACGCTGTACTCAACACCTCTGTAACGGTGCTTTTGTCCCTTTTGCACACCGTAACCCAATACATTGGATACGGTCATTCCGTTAATTCCGATTTCGTTTAAAGCCGTCTTTAAATCCTCAAGTTTGCTCTGTCTTGTGATAATTTCGATTTTTGTCATTTCTGCCATGACTATATACTCCCCTTTCTCTTAAACATAAAAAGCGCGTCTGACAAATTGACCGCAATCAATCCATCAAACACGCCTTTGTGTTTAATTTAACTAATTATTTTTTATTCCGATTGAACCGTAAAAACAAAAAAGACGCATTTGTAAGAATATTCTCTTACAAACACGTCCTTGTGTTCAATCACCGTAACATTATTATACAACACTAACTTTTTGTTGTCAACAGTTTTTTTGAAATTTTTCTAAAAAGAGAAAGCGAGCTAATAAATTAGCTCGCTGAGGGGGTATATATATTAATCTTTGAAAAAGAGATTAACCTTATTAAATTACATTGATCTTTTCTCGTTATACGATACAACAAAGTCAGGGTATGCTGATGCAAGACCATGTTCTGTTGAGTCAAGACCTTCAATTTCTTCTTGTGGCTTAGCACGAAGCAATCCTGCCTTCTTCAATACAACAAACAGAATTGAACCAACGATTGCTGCCCAAGCGATTAGTGAAACAGCACCCAAAGCTTGAACACCCAAAGCCTTTAGACCGCCGCCATAGAACAGACCAAGTAATTCTGCACCGGCACTTGTATCTGAAGCAAACAAACCGACTGCGATTGTACCCCAAAGACCGCATATACCGTGAACACTGATTGCACCGACAGGGTCGTCAACCTTTAGCTTTGTATCGATAAACGGAATTGCAAGACACATCAAAATTGCACCGACAACACCGATAATAATTGACGCAAACGGAGTTACAAGGTCACAAGGAGCTGTGATTGCAACAAGACCGCCAAGAACACCGTTTAGAGTCATTGAAACATCAGGCTTACCGTAACGAATCCATGTAAAGAACATTGTTGTGATTGCAGCTGCACAAGCGGCAAGGTTAGTTGTGATAAATACCTTAGCGGCTACTTGTACGCCACCGTCTGAAAGACCGCCTGTTGATGCAGGGTTAAATCCGAACCAACCTACCCAAAGGATAAGTACGCCAAGTGCACCGATAAGAATGTTGTGACCCGGAATAACGTTTACTTTTCCGTCCTTTGTGTACTTGCCGATTCTTGGACCAAGAATTGCAGCACCTACAAATGATAATGTACCGCCAAGCATATGTACGATTGCACTACCTGCAAAGTCATGGAAACCTAACTCTGACAACCAGCCGCCGCCCCATACCCAGTGACCTGCGATTGGGTAAATAAACAATGAAATAGCCGCACTGTAGATACAATATGCTTTGAAGTTTGTTCTTTCAGCCATTGCACCCGAAACGATTGTTGCAGATGTTGCACAGAATACTGTTTGGAAGAACAATGCCGTATAATCCATATTCTCTGCACCTGCCATACCGTTCATAAACATATCTCCGAACGGAATACCGATAAACCCGTTACCTTCGCCGTACATAAGTCCGTAACCGATAAACCAATAAATAATTGAACCGAACATAAAGTCAACTATGTTCTTCATAATAATGTTACCTGTGTTTTTACTTCTTGTAAAGCCTGCTTCAACCATTGTGAAACCTGTTTGCATAAAGAACACCAATACACCGCCAAAGAATAACCAAAAACAGTCTACTGCTGTTGTTAATAGTTCTGTACTCATAATCAATCAATCCTCCTATTTAATGAAACTTTCTATAATAAAGCCTCTCTGTCTTCTTCACCGGTTCTTACCTTAATAACTCGTGATACCGGAGAAATGAAAATCTTACCGTCACCGATTTCGCCTGTTCTTAAAACCGAAATCGCTGTATTTACAACATCTTCAACCGGTACTGTACATACAACCATTTCAATCTTAATTTTCGGAAGTAAATCAACGTTATACTCAACACCTCTGTACTGATGTTTCTGACCTTTCTGTACACCATATCCAAGAACATTGGTAACTGTCATACCGTTGATTCCGATTTCATTCAAAGCCGCCTTTAAATCTTCAAGCTTGCTTTGTCTGGTGATAATTTCGACTTTTGTCATTTCTGCCATGACTAAACTCCCCTTTCTTTTAAACAAAAAAGCGTGTCTATCGAAGTTTTCTGATACTTTCGATAAACACGCCTTTGTGCTTAATTATAATGTATAATATTAAGTTTTCCTAATTGAACTGAAAAAGCGCATTCGTAAGACCTTTTTTCAATCTTACGAACACGCCCTTGTGTTCAATCTCTTTAACTTTAATTACATTATACGCCTATGGATTTAAAATGTCAATAGCTTTTTTTAATTTTGACTAACATTACAAAATAAAAGTTACTTTGCACTTATTTATTTAGAAAATATAAACAAACCTTGACACCAACCAACAAAATCCGTACTATATGTTGACAAACCACTCATTGCGTGGTACAATAATAAAAATGACATAAAGGAGATATAAAACAGTATGTACTGCGTAGGCAATTACAACTCAATAAAAGCAGACAAAGGGTATTCTGTTTCCCCTTTATTTCTATTTTCATTTTTAAAAACCAATTGACAATGTTATTTATTCATTGTCTTTTTTTTTGGGCTATATAGCCTAATTCACTAACATGGAAGGAGAACAATTATGAAAGCACAGCTTATTTTGGAAAACGGTATGCGTTTTTCGGGAACGCTTTTCGGCGCTGAGAAAAACATCGTCGGAGAAGTCGTTTTCACAACCGGTATGACAGGCTATCAGGAAACTCTTACTGACCCGTCTTTTGCAGGTCAGATTGTCACTATGACTTTCCCTCTTATCGGTAACTACGGAATTAATCTTGAGGATATGGAGGCAAAGCACACTAATCTTAAAGCTTTTGTAGTAAGAGAAAAGTGTGATTTTCCGTCTAACTTCAGAAATGAAATGAACCTTGATGATTTTCTTCGTCAACAGGGTGTTGTAGGTATTGAGGGTATCGATACAAGAGCACTTACAAGAGTTATCCGTGAAGCAGGTACAATGAAGGGTGTCATTATGCAGGGCGAGCCGAGTGATGAAGAAGTCAATGTACTTATGAACTCTCTTGACAACAGTCACGTTATTATGGACACAACTGCCGAACAGGTATATACATTAAATGAAACAGGCAGACCGCACGTTGCTTTCATAGATATGGGTGCAAAACAAGGTATTATCCGCGATTTATTGAAGAGAGGCTGTAAAATTACAGTATTCCCTGCCAACATTCCCGCTTCGGTTATCGAAGAAGCAAATCCGGACCTTGTATTCCTTTCAAACGGTCCCGGCGATCCGCTTGACGCTCCGGGTACAGTTGATACTGTTAAGCAATTAATAGGTAAATATCCAATCTGCGGTATCTGTATGGGACATCAGATTATAGGTCTTGCACTTGGCTGCGAAACTAAGAAATTAAAGTTCGGTCACCACGGCGGAAACCACCCTGTAAAAGACCTTACAACAGGTAATGTTTTCATTACAAGCCAAAATCACAACTATATAGTTGCAGATTTGCCGGACACTGTTGAAGAAACATTTATAAACGTAAATGACGGTACTTGCGAGGGTATCAGACATAAAACTCTACCAATCCAAAGCGTTCAGTTCCACCCTGAAGCATCACCGGGACCGCTTGATACAGGTTGGTTATTTGACAGATTTTTAAAGGGGGTAAACTAATATGCCTTTAGATAAAAGTATAAAGAAAGTTCTTGTTATAGGCTCAGGTCCTATCGTAATCGGACAGGCTGCCGAATTTGACTATTCGGGTACACAGGCTTGTCAAGCAATTAAAGACGAGGGTATTGACGTTGTACTTGTAAACTCAAACCCGGCTACAATTATGACTGACAGAGGTATGGCTACAAACACTTATATTGAGCCGCTTACCGCAGAATATGTAGAAAAGATTATTCAAAAAGAACGTCCGGACTCAATTATCGCCGGTATGGGCGGTCAGACAGGTCTTAACCTTGCTTGTGAGCTTTACGACAAGGGCGTTTTTGAAAAGTATAATATGAATGTTATCGGTACTTCAATTCCGTCTATCAAAGAGGGTGAGGACCGTGACAGCTTTAAGCGTCTTATGGAACGCACAAATCAGCCGATTGCTCCGTCTGAAATCGTTACAGATGTTGAATCGGGTCTTGCATTTGCAAAGAAAATCGGCTACCCTGTCATCGTTCGTCCCGCTTACACACTTGGCGGTACAGGCGGCGGTATTGCTGAAGATCCCGAACAGCTTGAAACAATCCTTTCACAAGGTTTGCACCTTTCAAGAGTAGGTCAGGTTCTTCTTGAAAAGTCAATCAAGGGTTGGAAAGAAATCGAATTTGAAGTTATGCGTGACGGTGCCGGTAACTGTATCACGGTATGTTCAATGGAAAACATCGACCCGGTTGGCGTTCACACAGGTGACTCAATCGTTGTCGCTCCTGCACTTACTTTGGCTGATAAAGAATATCAAATGTTGCGTAAAGCAGCTATCGATATTATCAATTCAATAGAAATTAAAGGTGGTTGTAACGTACAGTTTGCACTTGATCCGGAAAGCTTTAACTATGCGGTTATCGAAATTAACCCTCGTGTGAGCCGTTCATCCGCACTTGCATCAAAGGCAACAGGCTACCCTATCGCTAAGATTGCCGCTAAGATTGCACTTGGTTACAACCTTGACGAAATTAAGAATGCCGTTACAGGTAAAACATACGCTTGCTTTGAACCTGCTATCGACTACGTTGTAACAAAAATTCCAAAATGGCCGTTTGATAAATTCTTCGGTGCAAAGCGTAATCTTGGTACAAAGATGATGGCTACAGGTGAAATTATGGCTATCGGCAATACTCTTGAATCATCACTTCTAAAGGGTATTCGTTCACTTGAAATAAAGCAATACACACTTGAAAGAAAATCTTCAAAGAAACGTACCACCGTTGAATTAAAACAACGCGTTATCGTTCCTGATGATGAAAGACTTTTCGACCTTGCAGAGCTTATCCGCAGAAATTACAATATGGAAAAGCTTGCCGAAATCACAGGTATGGACCCATTCTTCTTGCAGAAAATTAAAAATATCGTAGACGCAGAAGAAGAATTAAAGAAATATAAATTAGCCGATTTGACTTATGACATTCTAAAGAAATATAAGAAAATGGGCTTTAGTGATAAGGGCATTTCAGAACTTATCGGTTGTGACGCAGACGAGGTATATAATCTTAGAAAATCTTTGGGTATTATCCCTGTTTACAAAATGGTTGATACTTGTGCGGGTGAATTTGAGGCTGTTTCTCCGTATTATTACTCAACATATGACGAAACTACAGAGTCATTCCCTTCTGATAAGAAAAAAGTTATCGTTATCGGTTCGGGTCCTATCAGAATCGGTCAAGGTATCGAATTTGACTATTGCAGTGTTCATTCTGTTCTTTCTCTTGAAAAAGCAGGTATCGAAACAATTATTATAAACAACAACCCTGAAACAGTAAGTACAGACTTTGATACATCAGACAAACTATACTTCGAGCCGCTTACAGAAGAAGATGTTTACAACATTATCGAACTTGAAAAGCCTGACGGTGTTATTCTTCAATTCGGCGGTCAGACTGCTATCAAACTTGCAAACTTCCTTGACAGTATGCACGTTCCTGTACTTGGTACACAGCCTAAATACATTGACGAGGCTGAGGACAGAGAAAAATTTGACGAAATGCTTGAAAAACTTAATATCAAGCGTCCAAAGGGTAAGGCTGTTTGGAGTGTTAAGGAAGGTATTGAAGAAGCTAATAAGCTTGAATATCCGTTACTTGTACGTCCGTCATACGTTCTTGGCGGTCAAGGTATGGAAATTACAAGAAATGAAATCGACCTTGTAAGATACCTTACAGACGCATTTATTAAAGATACAAAAAATCCTGTTCTTATCGACCGCTATCTTGGCGGACGTGAACTTGAAGTTGACGCAATTTGTGACGGTACAGACGTTCTTATTCCGGGTATCATGGAACACCTTGAAAGAGCCGGTGTACACAGCGGTGACTCAATTTCAATTTATCCACCGCAGAATGTACCTCAACATATTATTGATAAAATCGTTGACGTAACATACAGAATTGCACTTGAACTAAAGGTTATCGGTATGATTAACATTCAGTTTATCGAATTCAGAGATGAACTTTATATTATCGAAGTAAACCCACGTTCAAGCCGTACAGTACCTTATATAACAAAGGTTACAAACGTACCTGTTATTGATATTGCAACAAACATTATGCTTGGCAAAACGCTTAAAGAAATGGGTTATTCAACAGGTATCGCGCCGCAGACAAATACAGTCGCTATAAAAGTTCCTGTATTCTCAACCGAAAAATTACCGCAGGTTGAAGTAAGTCTTGGTCCTGAAATGCGTTCGACAGGTGAAGTTTTAGGCGTAGGTCAAAACTTCCATGAGGCTATGTACAAAGGATTTACTGCCGCCGGTACAACAATTCCAAAGGCAGGTTCAACAATTCTTGTTACGGTTCGTGAAATGGATAAAGAAAACTTCTTGCCTATCGCAAAGAAATTCCACGAACTTGGCTGCAAGTTTATTGCCACTGCCGGCACTGCAAAATTGCTTGAAGATAACGATATTCCGGTACAGGTTGCAAAGAAGATTTCAGAGGGTGTTCCGAATATCCTTGATGTTATCAGAAGCGGTATGATTGACCTTATCATCGACATTCCTAAGAAGGGTAATGATATTCATTCAGACGGATTTAAAATCAGACGTACAGCTATTGAGTGCGACGTTTCGATTATGACAAGTCTTGACACTGTTAAAGCACTTGTTGATGTTATGGAACATCGCTATACACCTGATACTGTTGAAGTTATTTCACTTTCGGATATTAAATAACATACAAAAAGCGGAGATTTTTAAAATCTCCGCTTTTTTAATGCTCTGTATTATTGAAGTATCGCCAAATCGTTTGCTTCACACATATTGCTTATTCCGTAAAGTATAAGCACCTCGTCATAGCTGTTCTGCTCCGTCAATGCAGATACATTATTAAGATAATATCTCAAATCAACCATATCAATCTGCGAACAATTTTCAGCCATAAACGGCACGAAACAATGTGCATAGCTGTCTTTTATCACAAGCACTTTCTTACCGTCCTCATTATCGTTATTCACAATCCTTTCAAAATTATGATTTCCGTCAAGGAACACAGGATATTTATCAAGTTCTTCGAGATGTTCTTTAAAAAACATACTGTCATAAACCTCATCTTCAAAGCCGTCATTAATTGTCACCGTAACATTAATCGGATATTCCCACGTTTCTATACTGTCAGATTTTTCGTACCACAATGCACTTTTTGAATAAGTCGTGCCGAAAAATCCGTCTGTACTTTCAATATCATAATCACTGCGAACTTCAATATTTTCACTTTCCGCCCACTTTTTATATGCCAAATACGCACCGTAACTTGTCCAATGGTGGTCGGTTTTATAATAAATCTGCTTGTCCTTGTTTTCGGTCAGAGTATCGCGTATATCAATAAATTCTGCGTTCTCTGCCCTGTTTTTTATATCGTCGATTATTTCGCCGTCATTATATTCGGTATGAACTTTCGGAAGTTCTTCCGACATTATATATCCCGTTGATGGTACAACAATAATTTTTGTTTCGATACCCGTATTTTTCACGAAATTATTTATCGCCGTTATATTTGCATTTAATTTCTCTTCATCACACTTTACAGGTGTGTTAATAATATACCCGTCTTTTCCTTTATATACCCCATTTGAGCCGTTACGTCCCGAATAAAGCATATAATATGAATCGGTTGACGCAAAAAAATTTCTTGCGGGAAAGTGGTCTGAAATATATGTTTCAAAATCCTTTTCCCATTTTCCGTTAAACAATTTTTGTACACTGAATTCAGGGAATTTTGCAAGTGTTCGTTTTTCGTTCACCGAAACCTCTTGTTTCGGCAAAAATGCGGTAAGTGCCGCCATTGTACCTATAAATCCGCAAAACAATACTGTAAGCAATATATCTCTTTTTTTAGCCATTATATCACCCCTTAGAAACGGAAATACAGGAACGGATTATAGCTTTGATTTACCAGTGACGCCGTACAAAGCACAATCACAACCGCACAAAATGCAATTTCCAACACGCCCATATACTTTTTATCCTTTAATTTCAAATACGTGTTCTTCCATATCGGAAGTGACGCCATTGCCGTCACAATCAAAATCGGCAAATACATAAGTATTGTACTGAGCGTATCACCGCCGATAATACCGTTTTTCAACGTAAACATACTTGTCAAATACGTCGCAAATTGTCCGAAATCTTCAAAATAGAAAATTGTCCAACCGAGAAGTATTAAAAACAATGCGTATATGTGTTTTAGCAAAGACGGCAATTTTTCAAGATATTTGCCATACACATATTTTTCAAGCACAAGGATAACAAAATAATAAATTCCCCATGCAATAAAATTAAAATTCGCACCATGCCATAATCCTGTCAATGCCCAAACCGCAAACAAATTAAAAATCACACGCGGTAATTTGCACCTGTTGCCGCCGAGCGGAATATAAACATAGTCGCGAAACCATGAACTAAGCGAAATATGCCATCTGCGCCAAAACTCAGTTATCGTCTTTGAAACATACGGATAATTAAAGTTTTTCATAAATTCAAAACCGAACATTTTACCCAGCCCGCAAGCCATATCGGAATATCCCGAAAAGTCAAAATATATCTGAAACGCATATGAAATTATGCCAATCCACGCACCGACTATGCCGTTTGACGATGTTCCTCTGATTGTATCCCAAAGTACCCCCATTTGATTTGCGATAAGAACTTTCTTCGCCAACCCAACTGCAAACAACTTTATACCGTCGGCAAACTGCGATATGTTTTCACGTCTTTCATCAAGCATTTTCGCAATGTCTGTATATCTTACAATCGGCCCTGCTATTAGCTGTGGAAAAAATGAAACATACGTTCCGAAAGACACAAGGCTTTTTTGTGCTTTAGTGTCCCCTCTGTAAACATCAATCGTATACGATAACGTCTGAAATGTATAGAATGAAATTCCTATCGGCAACGGTAAATTGATTTTCGGCATAAAGCTAAACGGCGGAATTGCTCTCAATATATCAGTCACAAATCCCGTATATTTAAACACCGCCAAAAGTCCTAAACTAATTACAAGCGACAAAACCAAAAACGTTTTTTTACGTTTTTGGTTATCGCGGTATTTTTCTATCAGCAGTCCGAATATATAATTCGACACGACAGAAACAATCATTATTAAAATAAAAACAGGCTCTCCCCAACCGTAAAATACAAGATTGGCCAAGAGTAAAAATGCATTTCTGAATTTTCTCGGCACAATATAGTATACCGCCAAAACTATCGGCAGAAACACAAACAAAAATAATAAACTTGAAAAGTACACTACCTACACCCTTTCAAATTATTTTGTATATTGGTCAATTATGCTCTGTACGCTTGATGAGTCCTCGCTTACGCATACGATAACGTAATCACCGACAGTTTCAACAACGCAGTCGTCAAGCTTTGACACTTCATTCGGTGCATAGCTTGTGTATGTTGTTTTTTGTGTTTCAATATGTTGTTCGGCTTTTTCTTTCACAGATTCCGTATCTGATGTTTTAAATATTGTAATTTCATCAACAACCGCCGGTGTACCTGTATATGACACACATTCTTCAACTTCGCCGTCTGAAATCATATATCTCTTTTCAGCAATATCCGATGAAACCTCCGTAAGCTGTTCCGCAAATTTACCATCACTCGACAATGCTGACGCAAGCTCATTTATATCAACAGCCTTACCTCCGCAGCCTGCAAGCGATACGCACATCATAACTGCCGCCAAACCCAAAACTAATTTTTTCATCTCAATATATCCTCTCTTTTAATTATTGTATATTATTTTGTATATAAACCAAGCACTTTTTATAATAATCTTCTCCGAAATGAATACCGTCACTCGCCACTCCGTCAGGCAAATTGCCGTCCTCGCCTACAACGGCACTGTATACGTCCGCATAGACAACACCTTTGCTCTCGGCAAGTTTCTTTATCAATTCATTGTATTTAACTATCTGCTCGTTATTTGTATTATCCACGTTATTGTCCGATACCTCTTTGGTTACCGGGGTTATCGCAAGCAAATATATTTTTGCCGTACTCTGATATGACTTTGCTTTGTCAATAAGTGCACCGTACTGCTCTACAAATGTATCCGAATTAGCCCAACCAAGTTCGTTTTCACCGAATATCATAAATATTTTATTGTACTGCTTGCCGTTGTTAAGTTCTTCAATAACAGGCACTGTACCCGTTGACGTGGATTTCGTCATTGCGTCATTGACATTCAAACCGATTCTCGCAAAATAATCCGCACCTTCTACAAGGCTGTAATTCATCATTCCGTCTACGAACGAATTACCGATGAACGCCGAATTTTGATAATAATTTTGGTCAATATCCGATGAATTTGATTTTTGTGCCGGTGCAGTTGTCGGCGTCTGCGTTGACATAGCCGCAAGCTCCTCCTGTCTTTTCTGCTCCGCCCTTTGCGATACGGACGACACGCACCCTTTAATTGCGAATATAACAAGAGCTGCGATTATAATTGCAACTGCAAATACAAATACTCTGCGAATTAAAAATTTACGTCTGCGTTGTTCACGCAAACGCTTTCTTCTGATCATTTCAAGACGTTCTTTCTGATTCAAAATTCTCTCCCCTTAATTTATACATCAATAAAGTGGCACTATAAAATAGTACCACTGTTTTATTCTTTAGTCAATAGCTTGTGTCAAATTCAGTCGAATTTATGTTTCAAAATATGAAGCACAATTCTTACATAAATCGCTCTGTAATTTTTCTTTTTCATACACTTAAAAATCGGATGGTTGATTTCTATACCGTCACAAGATATATCGTCCATAAAAATATCCGTTATTTCTTTTAACCTCGCATACCTTGCCTTGCGTTTTAATTTCAGGTTCGGATTAAACAAAAAGCAGAAACTTCCGAATGTTTTATGAAAATAATCGTCATAAATTCTCTGCAAAACATCTTTGTTATTTCTGTTCCAGCTTAAAACAATGTCCTTAACGTACATTGTAGACTGTCTTGACGTATCAAAAATATCAAAGCGATACTTATCCCAAAATCTTTTATATGAGTTTACATAGTATCTGCAAAGCACATCGCCTGTCATATAAAAACTGTCTATACAGTTTACATACCTTGCAACAAAAACATCGTCCTCACTTTTTCTGAGCTTAGGAAACTCAATACCGTTTTTTCTGATTATATCGGTCTTGTATAGCTTAAACCAAGCCGCCCCTTGAATACCGCGTTCGCCGTACATAAACATATGCTCATAATAATCTTTTCGTGCATCTCCGCCTGTACGTTTAAGTCCGTCAGCCTTTTTGACAGTGCGGAAAACCTTTTCACCGTCAAACATAGAAAAACTGCATACAACAAGGTCGGTATTTTCATTTTCCATATACCGGACAAATTTTTCTATCGCATTTTTTTCAAGATAATCGTCTATATCAAAGAAATATATATAATCACCCGTTGCTTTTCTCAGTGCAAGATTTCTTGCCGCACCGGGTCCTTCGTTGTTTTTGCCGAATACCGCAATACGTCTGTCCTTGTCCGCCTCGGCAAGGCATTTCATATAACTTCCGTCTTTTGAACCGTCGTCAATTATTATAATTTCAAGATTTTCATATGTCTGTTCCGTTATACACTTAATTCCGCTTTCAACCCAATCTTCCATATTGTATACGGGAATTATGATACTTACTTTTTTCATACTCAACCTCTGTCACAAATTTCTTTTATAGCTTCAAAATTACGTTGTGAATTATTTTCATCTCTAAGCGTAAAGAATTTATCAATTCTTTTTCTGTACTTATCATCAAGCACGCAACCGTTTTCAAGTATTCTGTCAAGTTCGTCTATAACGTCATTTTTATCATACAAAATTTCACCGAAACCGTCGCGTTCATAGTCAAAATAGCCTTCTTCATAATGTTGTTGTCTAAATGACTCTTTGTCAAACTGATAGAAAATCATAGGTTTTTCCATATATCCGTAATCAAAAAACACGCTTGAAAAATCGGTTATAAGAACGTCCGATTTAATAAGTAAATTTTGCACCGTACTGTCATTGAACGTAACAATCTTAACTCGCTCGCCGTCTTTAAATGTATCAATAAATCTCTGAAACTCAATATGAGGATAGAAAAGCAATTCATAATTGTATTTTTCAAGAACATTTTTCAAATTTTTACTTGCAAGAAAATTTGAATACACCCTGTAATATTCACTTTTTACAAATTCTTTTTTGTCAGTCCCTTGAAGATTGTATCGCCAAGTCGGCATAAGCAAAACTTTTTTGGTCGGCTGTTCATTTTTATACAGTGCGTCATAACGGCACAAACCGAGCATTTGCACAACGTTATCCTTATATCCGTACAAGCTCTTGACATACTCGTATTCAGGCTTTGCCGAACACACAAACAAATCCAAATTCACATTATTGTTATACAAATATGTGAGGTTATCCTTGATGATACCGTGTTGTAAAAATATCTTTTTACCCTTTATAATCCCCTTTTTATCAGCCTTAACAAAAAAATCTATATACGGTGTGTAACCCATAATATGTGTACTGATTTTTACTTTTGACAGCACAAGCGAAATGTAATGTTCAAAACTGTTATGATTTATAATTCTGCCGAGTTTTTCCACACGTTCTCTGTCAGCGGAATCTTTCGTTATTGCGTAAGCAATATTGATTTCGGGATGATTTGCGGTAATGTACTTGAACAAATAATACGCATTATCCCTTGCGTCAATTCCACGCTCCGCTATAAGCCATAAATCCTTATACTTTTCTTTATTTTTCGCAAAAGGTGCGACAATTACCGCCGCACCGTATTTTACGAAACAGGAAATATAATCCTTTGACTTCTTTATAAATGTATGCAAATTCATATATATCCCTCCAATATGCAAAGATTACTTTATTTCTCCGTGTTTTTCATACTGCGTGATTTGCGACACCTTATTGTTGTCGTCAACAAATACAACTGTCGGTCTGTGTTCTTTTGCCTCGTCCGCCGTCATATTGCAGTATGCCATAATAATAACTTTATCACCCTTTTGAACACATCTTGCCGCCGCACCGTTAAGGCATATAACGCCCGAATTTTCTTCTCCGGCTATTGTATACGTTTCAAAGCGCTGACCGTTGTTTACGTCAACTATCTGCACCTTTTCATATTCAAGTATGCCCGACGCTTTCAAAAGTGCCGTATCAATCGTTATACTTCCGACATAATCAAGTTCTGCCTGTGTAACGGTTGCACGATGTATTTTACCTTTAAGCATTGTTAATTCCATTGCTTATTTTCTCCTTACTCCATTATAAAATTATCTATTAAACGTGTTTTTCCAATATATACCGCCATTGCACAAAGGAGCGGCTTTTGTACTTTTTCAAGTGTTTCAAGCTGATTGAAGTCAACCATTTCCACATAGTCAATCTTTGCAAGAGGTTCTTTTTCAATCTCAGCTTTGATTGCCGAAATAATTGTCTTTACGTCTGTTTCGCCGTCTTCAATCATCTTCTTGCCGATTTCAAGCGAACGTGAAAGGCATAGTGCCGCCTTGCGTTCGTCTGTGTTTAGATATGTGTTTCTTGAACTCTTTGCCAAACCGTCATTTTCACGAATTATAGGACAACCGACTATTTCAATATCAAAGTTCAAGTCCTTAACCATCTTCTTTATTACGCACAACTGTTGCGCGTCCTTTTGACCGAAATACGCTCTGTCAGGCTGAACGATATTGAACAGCTTACTTACAACAGTACACACACCGGAAAAATGAATAGGTCTTGTTTTACCGCAAAGTACCTTTGTAATCTTGTTCATATCAACAAATGTAAGTGCATTGTCATACATTTCATCAGCTTCAGGATTAAATATAATTGACGCACCCGCACTTTCGCAAAGTTTCGCGTCCGCATTAATATCTCTCGGATAACTTTCAAAATCCTCGTTAGGACCGAACTGTGTAGGATTTACAAAATCACTTACAACAACTCTGTCATTTTCCTTTACCGCACGCTCTATAAGGCTTTTATGTCCTTCGTGAAGATAACCCATTGTTGGAACAAGACCAACCGTAAGTCCTTCCTTTTTCCATGCTTTAACTGTTTTTCTTACTTCATCTATTGTTTTTACTATCTGCATTTTATTCTTCCTCCGTTATTTGTTTCATAACTTCTTCGCTCATTTTAAACGAATTTTCCTCTTTTGGGAATGTACCGTTTTTCACTTCGCTGCAATATTCCTTAAAGCATTTTTTCATACTCTCGCCCAATTCACCATATTTCTTTACAAACTTCGGTGTAAAATCGGAATACATTCCAAGCATATCCTGATATACAAGCACCTGACCGTCACAGCCGTTGCCCGCACCGATTCCTATTGTAGGAATTGAAAGAATTTCAGTTATATATGTTGCAAGAGGTGTCGGTACACATTCCAAAACAACCGCAAATGCGCCGGCTCTTTCAACCGCTTTTGCGTCATCTATAATTCGTTTTGCGTCATCTATATTTTTGCCTTGAACCTTAAAGCCACCGAACGCGTTGACTGATTGAGGCGTCATTCCGATATGACCGACAACAGGAATTGACGCATCTACGATTTTTCTTATATGTTCCTCAAACTTAACTCCGCCCTCAAGTTTAACCGCATCGGCATGACCTTCTTTTATGAGTCTGCCTGCGTTCACAACTGCGTCATACACAGATGTTTGATACGACATAAATGGCATATCTGTTACGACAAGTGCATTTTTTGCACCTCTTGCAACGATTTTACTGTGATGTATCATATCTTCCATTGTCACAGACAATGTACTGTCATATCCCATAATAACCATACCAAGCGAATCGCCTACAAGTATTGAATCAACGCCTGCCTCGTCCTCAAGTTTTGCCGTTGTGTAATCATAAGCTGTAAGCATTGTAATTTTTTCACCGTCAGTTTTCTTATTTTTAAAGGTTACTGTTGTGTTTTTCATTCTATTCCTCCGTTTTTCATATCAAATATAACATTTGTCAGTTCTTTGTATAACTCTCTTGTTCTTCCATCAAGCACTTCAATATGTTTTTCAACAGTCGCCATATCCCCTCTTGCCGCAGGTCCTGTGATTGCTTTTTCACAACCGACTTTAAGTATATTGTCCATATTGCACTTCATCAGTGTTGACAGTGCACTCTCGCTTTCCGACTTTGAAAAACCGCACTCCTGTAAAAGCTCCGTTGCCTTATAGCAAACCGATACGACAAAATTTGACGCAAAACACGCCGCCGCATGGTATTTGGCTTTATTTTCCGGTGTAATAATCTTAAATCTGTTACCGCATAATGAAAGAATTTCTGAAACAGTATCAACTGCTTTTCCGCCGCCTTCGACAGTAAAAAAAGCGTTTGATATTGCATTTAATGACGTATGCTTGCTGTTAAATGCCAGCATCGGATGAACACTGCAAACATTTTCACTGTCTGCACCTTTAAAAATTTCACTTGACACAGAGCCGCTGCAATGACATATAATTTTCTCTTTTAAATTCATATCCTTGATTTTGTTCCAAACCGTTTGGATATTATCATCATTTGTAGTTATAAAAATTATGTCACTATTATTTATAAGCTTTTCACGGCTGTAAAGCTCAAAATCTTCTGTATTGTTACTTCGTGACGAGAAACCGATTACATTTACGCCCTTGCTTCTGAAATAGTAAGCCAGACTCATACCGCATTTTCCCGCTCCGATAAATCCTATTGCGTTTATATTATCACCTCCGATAATATCACCGCAACGCACTAAATGTCAGGTGCAATTTTCTTCCGAAATACCGCCCATCAGTTTTATTTTATCATATTTTGTTTTGTATTACAATATTATTTCACTAATTAATATTATATTTTTTCAACAAAAAAATGACTTAGAACAAAGTTCTAAGTCATTTGGTGCCGATGATTTGGTGCCATTTTGACATACACACTTTTGTAGCACTACACTATATCTATTTTAAATTAGGTATATTCAAGTAAACGACTACATCTTTTTCATTTACTAATATTTTATTTACTATAAGATACATCAGTTCCTTTAATTGCGGAATTGACTTCTCCTTTAACATTTTTCTGAGTTTTAGCAACAATAAATCTATTTCTTCTTCAGATAAATTTTTGCGTTCCTCTTTTGATAATTTCTTAATTCTTAATTGAATCTCTTCTTTTTGTTGCTCTAATAACGTAAGTTTTTCTATTAGTGTTGAAGAATTGATTAATGTAATTACACCCGAAATTCTCAAAAGTTCTTTATCTATTTTCCTTACTTCTTTATTTAGAGCATTAATCTTTGGTTGATTAGAATTTGCTATACTGTTCCAACAAAATTGATAAATCGACTGCTTTTTTTTATAAGTGAGTTGTCCTATATACTCATCTACTTTATTTAATACAAATGTTTCTATCCAATCACGTTTAATACTATGATTATTACACCTTTGTTCTTTACTTCGATGGTTTATATTACAAATATATCTTACATATTTTACTCCACGATTATTAAATCTTCTTGAACCTACAAACTTACCACCGCAAATACCGCATTGAATTTTCCCTGATAAAAGATATAATTCTTTGGTGTTGTTTATATAAGCATTACGTCTACTATTTAATTTTTCTTGAACTCTCTTAAATTCTTCATGAGTTACAATCTGTGGTATAGCATTTTCTACTTTTATAATTTCCTCTGCACTTTTATGCTGATGACGGCTACGCTTACCAGTAACTTCATCTCTACTTTGCGTTTTATTGAAAACAAAAGTCCCTGTATATTTTTCATTCCTCAATATCTCATATAAGCTATTCTGAGTAAACAATGCATTTTTCTTTGTCCTAAAGCCTTGTTCATTTAATGCATATATTATTGTTTTATATGAATTTCCATCAAGAAATAAAGAAAATATAAGTTTTACTGCCTGTGCTTCAAACTCATTTATCTTGTAATTTTTATTTTCATCTAAGTCATAGCCCAACGGTGGAGTTCCTCCGCAATGTTTGGCTTTCAAAGCATTCTCTGTTAAGCCTTTCATTGTTTCACGAGCTAAATTCTTTGAATAAAACTCTGCCATTGATTCAATGATACCTTCTAACATACAGCTTTCAGGAGTATCATCAAATTGTTCGGTAGTGCTAATCAGATATTTTTTGTTTTTTCTCAATTCCACACGATATGCTGCACTATCCATTCTATTTCTGGCAAACCTATCTAATTTATGTACTAAGACAAGTTGCCAATCTTTTTGCTTTTTGGAATCAGCTATCATTTGTTGAAATTGTTGTCTATCATCTCTTTTTGCACTTTGTGCCTCATCGGCATAAACTTTATCAATAATAATATTATGCTCTTGAGCCCATTTTCTTATCAATCTTATTTGTGCGTCAATAGACTCACTTCTCTGATTATCCGAAGAATATCGAGTATATATAACCGCATGAAGAACTACAACTTTCAATCTTTGTTTAATTTTTTCTAAATAGTTTTCTATCATAACACACACTCCTTTTTGAGTGTACATCTGATATATTCTATCGTCCCTACTATTGTTATACTACGCAGTATATCTCAAAACTATTGTTTTTGTCAAGAGTATAAATTAAAATTTTTATAAATCTTGTATTTCAATTAATATTTTTGCTAAAAGTTTAATGATTTCTTCTTCGTATTGTTCTATTTCTTCGATGTTTTCATTTTCTTTTATCACTATTGTTCTTTCTGCTTTCATCTTAATTTTCCTCCTTTGAATTTTTGAAAAAGTGAGAATAGTCCGATAGACCATTCTCACTAATTCTTAATATTAGTATGTTGATGTAGTATAAGCGTCCTCATACATATCACCATTTATAATAAAAGTTTTTTCAACGGTTGTACACCATTCAGTACCGTCTACACCGCCACCATAAATATCAAAAGCAATTTTATGCCTTTTAGGCTCTTCTTTTGTTCCGCTTAACCATAAGTCCGTATATAGTTTACTTTCGTTTACAATGTTATTATAAGGGGCAGAGAATGTAGCAGATGTACTATTACTTGATACTTTATTCATATCAACCATACTACCTTGAATAAAATCACCGTCAAAGGTTTTTGATGTCCAACCAAGACGAGCAGTGGCTTTAGTCGGTGGTTTTGGTTTGTCCGATGGTGTTCGTGTTCCTAAGCGTTGAGAACAGGAATAGCTTTTCTGTGCATTGGTTTGCTCATAACTTATACTCGTTTTGATTTCTGCGTCAAGTCCATAACCGCTTTTTATTGGGTCAGGCGATAATTTAATACTGTCTACTTTTAATTTTGCCTTATATGTGTATGTGTGATAACAAGTGTGACTTTTTCCGTCAGTAGTTGAAACGGTGTGCTTTGTCTGTTCTTGCCAAACAATAGTATTTGTATCACTATCACAAATAGACGGGTCAAAAGGCACTGTTTCTATTTCATCATCAGGTACTTCATCATTACTCGGAGGACGATTTTCATTATCAGGATTAGGTGTTTCAGTCGGAGTTTCAATAGGTGTATCAGGTCTGACGTATATTTCAAGTGTTTTATTTGGTGTATTTGGCGATAAATCTATGTTGGTGTATGCTGATGTATCTTCGATTATATTTTCGCTATTTGAGCCGTTTATGACTCTATATCGCTCATATATGTATTCTGTTTCCGAATTATCAATGATTGCTTTACCCGAATTATCAGCCAATACATATGTTTTGGTTATACTGTCAGACTCTCCAAAAGGTATTGATTCAGTATCTTCAAAAATCAATTCACCTGTGGTACTGTTTATAAATCTTTTTGTTACTGTTCCGTGCAAGTCCAATCCAAGCGACACCTTAAACGGAAACTTAAAATTATATCCGACTGCTCCGCCGTAACTGTAATACCACAAATCACCTTTTTGCTTATATTGTTGTCCTATACGAATAAGGTTACTGTCGAGAGTATCACTTTCAACTGTGCCTGCCCACGTTCCCTCTTGATTAATTTCTCCAGCCTCAAAGTTTGGATAAACCATATTGTTTGGTATTTTTCCTTTTTCTAATATATCACCGTAACCAAAACTTTGACCGTAAATATATTTCGGGTCGTTACCCTCAACCACTTCCAAAGCTCCGTAATGCTCGTTAGAGCCGCCTTCATATCCCCACATAGAGAATATAACGGAGCTATATGGATAACGTGCTTTAGGTAGTGGTTTATGTGGCATATATGGAAGATACGGCTCGTCACTCGAATTATCTTTATTATCTGTCAAATAAAATTTAGGACTGAATTTTATTTCAATTCGGCAAGTGTCACCGTCACGATATACACGATAACCTATATCGCCATTAAATAGTTTACTTGCCTTTTTATCATTGTCATCACCCTCCACATCAGCATCAATGTCAAACTTGAATTTCAAATCAGGTAAATCTTCATCTATATGGTCGTATATGTATTGACGTATATTTTCATCGGGAATATTTACAACATCAACACTTGCCACTACATATCGTTTATCTATATCACCCAACCATATTTTTGTAACATCACCATCTGATAATTCGTCACCATATATACTTTTCCAGATTGCGTTATTCTCGGGATTTTCGGCATTTACATATCGCCAAAATGGAATGTTTCCGCCCACTATTACAGAATTAACGTCAGTTGTTTCCATATCTCTGTTCCAAGACCAATCTACCTTTGTATATCCGTCAAGTTCATCTGCATTTACAATATAACTTGAGGCTATAGCAGAAAATATAACAGTCAAAATCATTGTTAAAAATATTATTGATTTTCTTTTCATGTTCATTTTTCCTTTCTCTGTACTAAAAAAAGTGCATATTTAACTGCACTTGATTTTACTTTTATATTAATTTTTGCAAATATTATTGCATTTTTCGCAATTATTTGATAACATATTTACGGGTTACCATAAACGGTAGGCGGTTAAGTCCTCATTTGGAGGGCATTTCCCTCCGGAAAGGAGGGTGATAGTCTATGTCTTACATAACATTACAAGATTTACTTCAGTTCTGTTTAGTAATTATAGCTCTTATCAGCTTGATATTTCAGTCAAGAAAATAGCCGCCCTGTCTCACAAACAAGCGGCTAAATTCTTTTAGTTTTCTTATTTCAAGGACACCGTCTACTGGTAACCCTTTTTATATTTTTATTATATCATATATGTATAATTTGTCAATACTGAATTTACAACATCATCACCAATTAAGCTCAATATCATTCTCCTCAAACTGATAATCTTTAGTATAATCTTTGTAACCTTGACCTTGTACCCATTCAAAATTAGTATGCATATTATTGAATGATACTTCAGGCTTATCTAATCTTTCTAACGAAAGCGGTTTATGACAGGTCACTTCAACATATGAAGTAAATGAATCTGATTCTTTTGGTTTTACTTCTATTCCTATGTTGTAAAGCAAATTAATACCAGAGTACGAATATTTACCGGGTTCTGTAATCGATATTTTTTTTCTGTTTGATAAATCATAATCTTTATCATTATCCCAATAAACAATTCCGACTACCCATCTTTGACTTTCAGGAAGATAATCAGGAACTGTAAGCGTTATTGTATCGCCGTCATATTTGATTGACTGTAATACCAAATCTTCAAACATCATAGCTTTGGAGCGATTTAATTCATATTTTGAAATACTACCGCCGTTTGCCATTGCTCTATCATAACTTGCTTGTGAAATAACTTCGTGGTCTGAAATACTTACTTGATATTGCTCCGGAACGTCTGTTCTCAACGGCTCTGTCCAAGTAACTTTTCTTCCGAAATAGTCATATAGCGTTTCATCGGAATTAACTCTCTCTTTTTTATCAATTAATCTTACAAGTACCGATGACGCTTCTGCTCTCGTAAGCAAGCCGTCATCTCTGAAAGTGCCGTCATCATAACCGCTTAAAATACCTTTTGCATAAGCTTGAAGAACATACGGCTTATATTCTTCTTTTATTCTGTTATAATCTTTAAGTTTTGTAATGTAGGTTGAAGTATCGGCTACTGAATCTTCCTTGAGATATTCAACCGCACGAGTAATAACCTTAGCCATTTCACCACGATTACAAGGAATTCCTACAAGTTTGAACATTGTATCTTGTTCTGTTATTAAGCCCAGTTCAAATGCCTTGTCAAGATACGGAACAGCCCAAGAGCTCCACTTACTGTTCCAAGTATTTTTAACTGTCGGTGCATTACTTTCGTTAAGCTCTCCGCATATTAAACAAACAACTGTTTTTATAAATTCTTCTTGTGTAATTTGATTATCAGGTCTGAACGTACCATCTTCATATCCTGAAAACGCATTAAGTTCAGAAATCTTATTTACATAGCTTGCATACCAAGCCGATTGGTTTACATCAGAGTAATCTGCCGCTAATGCAGAACTACAAGATATAAGCGTTACTGCAGATAGAAATGTTGCTAAAATTCTCTTTTTCATAATAAAATCCTCCTTTGTTCTATATCTTTTATTAACTATATTATACCATATTTGTGTTATTTTGTCAAGTTATTTTTTGAGTTTTTATCTTGTTTTTCGACTGATTTTGCTTTCTTTTTCTGACATATTCAATCATCTGTTCTTATGTTGTTTGAACTTAGTTTAAACGGAATATCAAAGCTTTTGGGAAGAATACTTCTAACAGTAACGGGTTGCATTCTTATTCTGCCGGTAATCGAATATTTAGCCGGTGATTTTTGTATATCTGTTTCATCAATGATTATCTGATATTGAAAACTTCCGTCATCGGCATATTTCTCATATTCATCATTCAATTTCATATCTTCGGTCAGATATGTTTTGAATTCTCTCTGTGCTTTCTGCGTATCCATAACAGAGTTATGCTGCACCCAATCCATATCTTGAACAGCCATAGTAACCGATATATTTAAAGCTCGAGATATATCGGTTTCTACACTTTCCTTAATCGTGAATATGTGATAATACTCCATTGTTATAAACAAGGCTATTCCAAAAATGAATATTGCAGTTATAAAACCAATGCCCGAAAAAGCTGGTTTTTTTAAGCTAAATGCGTTTTTCAAAACTCAATCCACCTCGATTATTCTTATTCCTTATTGCCTCTCTTAACTTGTATAGTTCTTTCCAAGCCTTTGTAATAGCCTCTTTTGTTTCTTCAAGATTTACACACTCAAGCTTACCCATATTGCAAAGTATAGCAATTTGATTAACATTTACACCGATGTGTCTAAGTTCAGATGTAAATTCTTTGATTTCTTTGCTCGGCAATATATAAACGTGTGAATTTCGTATTGCACGTCTTACAAATTCACTTTTTGTAATCTTTAATAGTGCCGCCTTTTCCTCTATTATCTCGAGGTCCTCCTGTGCTACTCTCATTTTCAAAAATGCCGGATATTTTCCCACTTTAAATCAACTCCTCTTTTATTCAATCATATCTGTTTTTTGGGTTTGGGCTATGCCCAATTTTCACACAATTTTATATTGTGTTTTTTGCCTTTGTACATACAAAGGCGTATCTTGCCATACCATTTTTAACTCAAAATTGAGTTAAAAAGCGGTCTGTAAAATAGCAGAAAATAAATAGATAAATTCACCGCTATTTTTGATTATTTAGTAAATTTATTATATTATTTTTAATATCATCAACAGACTTATCGGGATAAAAAGTCTTTATTTCTTGCCATACGTCCATACTTGCCTCAACATCTGAAGCAATTACATCTTGAGAAACAGTCGGCGGATAATATTTTGACAGAAATTTAGGCTTTATCGTAAATGACTTTAGCTTTTGTGTCACTGACTTTCCATATCTCCCCTCAAAAACTTCAACTGCGTTAATTCTGTCAAGTTTATTGGCTTTTGAGAGTTCTCTAAGCTGATGGGCTTTATGTTCGTCAAGATGATAGCTGTATTCATTTATGATTTTAGCAATAAGCTCTTGCTCAAAGGAAGATAAGTAAGACATTTCAACTCCGGCACGCACCGAAATTTGCTTATTGTCAATAAACTTTTTTAATTGTGGTATCAGTATATCAATGCGGATAAGTCTTGCAATAGTGTTCTTTGATACACCGTATTTATCTCCAACTATTTCGACCGTTTTTAACTTGTTCCCCACTGGGGTACAAGTTTCTAAATCCGCACCATTACTGAACATTTCAAGATTTTGTTCTATGTTTTTTATCAAATCCGAACGCTTACCTTGTCGCTTGTTTACGGCTACATCAAGTGCGTATATATGAGCCTGTTGAGATATTGACATTTCAGAAATGCTACGTTGATTAGTATTACTATCAAGCATTATCATCAATGCGTCATCATCAGTTAAATCGGTTAATACAATGCAAGGCACCGTTTCAAGCCCTATTGCTTTAGCGGCGTTATTACGGTTATGACCTGCTAAAATTTGATATGTATTATCATCAAGCATTCTAATGAGCAATGGTGTAATCATTCCGCAAGCTTTAATACTGTCTGCTAAATCTTCAAATCTTTCACCGCTATAAAGCTCAAAAGGGTGATTTGGAAACGGTTTTAGTAAATCAACAGGCAAATGGACAATCTTGTTATTATCAAAACTGATTGTTGGTATAGCCGCTTGTTTTTCTTTTTCCATTTTTTCAAATTGTTCAATCATTTTTGCATAATCTTTTTTTATTTGCATTGCTTTTAACCTCCTGACTCGTATATATCACTGTTTATCATATTTTGTAATACTATTCCTGAGGTAAGCGGAATATTGTATAATGTGCTTATCCAATATGCTTTTGGATTTTTAATTCTCTGAATTTTACGAGAATATGCAAGCAAGCATATTTCAAGTTTTTGTGCCGTTATTTGCCGAAATTTATTTACAACCGCATTATACTCAATAAAGTCACCCTCAATTTTGTATTTTGGACGATATACAGTCATAACTTCAGCCATAATATTTACCACCTCATCAACAATATCACATTCAGCGTGATTAATGAGATAGTCATAATCAATTTGTGTTTTAATTTCATCTACTGTTTTTGTATATCTATCAATCCATTCTTCTTCAGTTTTGGTATCGCTATTCTGTATATTATAATTATCTTGATTGATAGGATAGATATAATTAATATCAGTATTATTAATATTATTATAATTACATTTCGATTTTCGAAACTCTAGACTTTCGATTTCCGAAAGTCCTGACTTTCGATTTTCGAAAGTCTTGTTTTTCGATTCCCGAAAGTCTTGACTTTCGATTTCCGAAAGTCTTGTTTTTCGATTTTCGAAAGTCTTGACTTTCGATTCTTGAAAGTCTTGACTTTCAATTTCCGAAAGTTTTGTTGAACGTGCAGTATCTTCAAGCTCATAAAACTTTTTAAGATATATTATTGCAGGTTTGCCTTGTCCTTGTTTTACTCTTTCAATAAGTCCGATACCTTTTTCACTATCAAGTTCTGTAAGCATTTTTGTGGCTTTTTCTGTTCCGCAGCACATCTGCTCCATAACATCATTCGTAGTAAAGAAAATATATGCTCTGTTGTCATCATCAAGCCAACCGTTACGAATTGATAAACTCATTCGGTCAAGCATAAGACCGTAAAGTAGCTTAGCACTGTCGGATATTTTTTTGAAGTGAGGCGACGTTATAAGAATTTTTGGTATTCTGTAAAAAGTAAATTGTTCTGCCTCATTGCCATAAAAATAATCAAATTGCATATTCAACCCTCCTTTAAAAAATTTGTATTTTCCGGAAATTAAGTAAGACGTGGGGCGTCACATTATATCTTGAGATATACTCCGTCTTCATTGTGACCGAGCGGCGAATTACCGAAGTATCATTATTACCGATTTTCGAGTTGTGGCAAAGAGTTTCCCGCATTCTTTTTCTTCTTGTACATTATTCGCCAATGCGTGTACAGCAGACGGCTCGTCGAAAATCTTGTTTACTTAATTACCTTTTCTTCAGTTTTATATGATGTGTTCGATTATTCAAAAGGACACATTAGAAACGTCTGAAAGACATTTCTAATCTATCATTTTGATATAAAATTTTGTAACAAAAAAGGGAGCAATAGTATCAGATGCACGCTTACATCGTTTACTATTACTCCCTAATTTTAAAAAGTAAAAAAGGATGATCTACAAAAGTAAATCACCCTTTGATGGTGCCGATGACCGGGGTCGAACCGGTACGGGAATTTCTTCCCACGGGATTTTAAGTCCCGGGCGTCTGCCAGTTCCGCCACATCGGCATACTTGTCAACAACATATGGAATTATACCATACTTTTTGACATTAGTCAAGACTTTTGTACGAAAAAAGATTAAAAAAGCAAGTCTGTTTTTATAACAGACTTGCTTGATTTGTCATTTTATTTAGCCTCTGTTGTAGGTTCCGGCGTATCCTTTGGCTGAATAACCATTTTATCAATCTTATCTTGGTTTACCTCTACCTTGATACCCAATTCTTCAGCTTTCTTTTCAAGAGCCTCTTCTTGTTTCTTTGAAGTGACTGCCGACTGAACTGCTGATTTATTGTTTTCCAAATACTCACCGAACTTTGAATCCGATTCGTCTATCGGTAATCTTTTTATGATGTGATAACCGTAATCTGATTTACACATTGTAATTTCGCCCGGCTCGATTGACTTTGTCGCATCTTCAAATTCAGAAACCATTTCACCGTCTGTAAAGAAGTATCCGTCTTGATTTGATTCCATGCCCGGGTCTTCATTGTATTCCTTTATAAGTGCATCGAAATCTTCACCGTTCTTTGCTCTTTCAAGAATTTCGTTTGCTTTCTTTTCAGCCTCTGCAAGCTTGTCTTCATCAAGATCTGCACCTGTCGTCATATCCTTTGTTGAAATAAGAATATGCTTTGCTCTTAAATAATTATCTACGAAATACTGCTTAACTTCATCATCTGTCGGTTCTGCAACGTCAAGCTGATCCATTATCTTCTGTGAATATGTTGATGCCGAAATAATTGTTTCCATTATATCATCATCAACACCGTACTTTTTAAGCAACTTATCGCCGGCTTTTTTACCGCCCTGTTGAGCCTTAAAATTTGAAATAGTGCTTTTAACTTGTTTAGCCTCATCGTCGGTTAGAGTTATATCCATTGCCTTTGCAACTTCTTTTAGAAGATATTCTTGCTTTAGATTATCAACTGCGGCGTCTACGTCCTCTGTACCCATTCCGTAATTTGCGAAGAAATTAACCGCACCTTCCGTAATATTAGTATCGCCTATTTTCATAACAGTTTGACCGTTTCCCGAACAACCTGCAAGCAGCATTGCACCAATCAATGATACACTTGCTATTTTTCCAAATCTGCCAAAATTCATAATTATATTCCATAGCCTTTCTGCCCACAATTATTATATTCTAACGCTTATCAGCGGGCAGATAAGTCGTTATATTCGTTATATGTTTAACACATACAACACATATTAGTATATTCCTTATTGACGTTTATGTCAATAGATTTAAAAAATTGTTTACAAAAAGACCATAATTTTTTACCAAAAAAGACCATAATTTACTTATGATCTTTTCATGTATCATTCAATTTTATGAAAGCATTAATACAACTTCAAGCACAATCACAATCGCACTTAAAATGCTAAGCACTGTTACACCGAGAACGCATTTCTTTTTAAGTTTTACAAAACTCGATTCAAGTTCTGAAATTGTATTTTTTGTATTAAGTTGTGTATTCTTCAAATCGAACACACTGTCATTAAGTTTTGAAATCGAATTAAATGCTTGTTTAACTTCCGAAACACTTTTCGCTATTTCATCAACCGAATTTTTGATCTCGGAATAATTATCCTTATGTTCTTTCATTCTTTCGTTATCTTGAACATCAATAATATTCAACTTTTCCGAAATATCTTTAATCTTCGATTTCAAGCCGTCAATATCCTCTGACACATTTTGAATTTTGCTTTCAACATCATCAAATCTGTCTGACATTTCAGATACAGAAACAACGCTTTCGCGAATGTTATCAAGCTTATTGTCAATCTTTTCAACCGAATTTTTAACGGTATTCTTAACTTTTTCCTTTATACCGCTTTCGTCAACGGCATTTTTAATATCTTCCTTAATATCCTCTGCCGTTTTTACAACCTTTTCAAAAGAATTATCTTTCTTTTTTTCTTCTTTTTCGTTTTCAGCCTCAGTTGTATTTTCGGCTTCTTTTTTAGCTTTAAATTCATCAACCTTGCTTACAACCGTGTCTTTAAACTTTCTTGCGCCGTTTTCAATGTCACCGGCTTTTTTCTTGAATTTATCGATAACACTTTGAATATTAATCGTTTCGTTCAAATTAATTCTTTGAGTGTTTTCAACAGGCTCTGCGTCGGCATCATTATCTGTTTTTACATCGACATTTTTCAAAAATTCTTCATATTCCTCGTCAGTGCCTGTGTAAAAAGCGTCCTGACCGTCATATGATTCTATGTTCATTCCCTTTTTATCCATCTTGTCACCCTTATTTCCGTGAAATTTCTTAGCTATATCTCTGCCCTTTTCATAGGCATAATCAAAAAACTTATCAAATCTACCGGACATATAATTAATCCTCTTCTGTTTCAGGTTTTTTAGCGTTTATTATAACAACTTCATCATCGTCATAACTGTCTGTATCGTCTGAATTTACGTTGTAAATTCTTTCACCGCACTTTGAGCAGTACACATCATCAGAATGATTATACGCACCGCATTTCGGACACTTTACGTTTTCTTTAAGCTGATAAAGCTGTTCTTTAAGCTCGTTAACTTCCTCCGTCATAGCGTCGATTTTACCGAACTTTTCTTCCATATCGTCAATCACTTCGCCTGTTGATTTATAATTTTCATATACAGACTTACCGATTTCGGTATAGATGTCCTTAATTTTGCTTTTCGTTTCGCTTATTGAAAACTTTAATTTTGTTTGGTTTACTATGTTGTTTGTTTTCTCAATGACTGTTTTTGTCACCTGCACCGCGCTGTCCTTAGCTTTGTTTGCGTGTTCCTTTATTTTATCAAATACTTCTTCCATTTTAAAATCGCTCCTTCCTAATTTATTATATGCCGATTAAATTAATTATTTATATTATAACATAAAATAAGTGCTTTTATATGACATTTTCATTATTTTTTCGTTTCACAACAAATTCTGACATTACGTTATTTTGAGTAAAAAGGAAAAGGGGCTACCTTTCGGTAACCCCCCGTTGATTGATTATGGAATACAGAACTTTATATTCCGCAATCAATTATATACCTATTTCCAATAAATTTCAACAATTAGTTTACACCTTTATAAGCGTCTCTCATAATCTGTTCAATTTCCTTAACAAGCGGCAACTTCGGATTTGCAGTTGTACACTGATCCTCAAAAGCTTTGTTTGCAATGTCAGGAACATTTCTCATATAAGTTTCTTCATCAATTCCGCATTCAGAGAATGACAACGGCTCATTAACTTCTTTCATAAGGTCTATAACCGCATTTATAAGGCTCTGTACGCCCTCCTCTGTTGTTTTTGCAGGAAGTCCCAAGAATGCTGCGATTTCAGCATACTTTTCATCTGCAATGAACTTCTTATACTTAGGGAATGACACAAACTTTGAAGGTGTCGACGCATTATACTTAATTACGTGCGGCAACAATACTGCATTTGCTCTGCCGTGAGGGACGTGATACTCACCGCCGATTTTATGAGCGATTGAGTGATTTAGTCCCAAGAATGCGTTTGTAAATGCCATACCTGCCATACAACTTGCATTGTGCATCTTTTCTCTTGCCTCTGCGTCCTCAGCACCGTTCTTGTATGCTCTCGGAAGATACTTGAATACAAGCTGAATAGCTTTCATTGCAAGACCGTCTGTGTAATCCGACGCCATTACAGATACATACGCCTCAAGTGCGTGTGTAAGCACGTCAAGACCTGTGTCGGCAGTTGCTGATTTCGGAAGTGACATTACAAACTGCGGGTCGATAATCGCAATATTCGGTGTTAGTTCGTAGTCTGCAAGAGGATACTTCATATTATTCTTCTTATCCGAAATAACCGCAAAACTTGTTACTTCACTACCTGTACCGGAAGTTGTCGGAATAGCTACAAGTTGTGCCTTATTACCCATCTTAGGGAACTTAAACGCACGTTTTCTTATATCAAGGAAACGAAGTCTCAGTGAATTAAAGTCTACATCAGGGTGTTCATAGAACAGCCACATACCCTTTGCGGCGTCCATTGCACTGCCTCCGCCAAGTGCGATAATTACGTCAGGCTTAAATTCGTCCATCATCTGTGCACCGCGTTTAACTGTTTCAATTGACGGATCAGGCTCTACATCTGAGAAAATTTCACAATGAACGTGCTCCGTTCTCTTTCTTAGGTAATACAAAATCTTATCCACATAACCAAGAGAAACCATACCCGGGTCTGTTACGATAAATGCACGAGTGATATTCGGCATTTTTTCAAGGTACTGAATTGAATTATGCTCAAAATAAATCTTATCCGGAACTTTAAACCACTGCATATTTACTCTCCTCTTAGCCACTCTCTTCTGATTTATAAGGTTCACCGTTGTAACGTTACCGCTGACACTGTTACCGCCGTAGCTACCGCAACCAAGTGTAAGTGACGGCATATTTGTATTATAAATGTCACCGATTGCACCGTGTGATGACGGTGAATTTACGATAAGACGGCTTGCTTTCATTGTTGCAGCATACTTTTGAATTACATCTTCATCATTTGCGTGAATAACAGCCGAGTGTCCCATACCGTGGAACATAACCATTTCTTCTGCTCTGTCGATTCCTTCTTCTGTTGAATCAACGATAAAGTATGCAAGTACCGGACTCAACTTTTCTCTTGAAAGCGGATATTCAGGACCTACGCCGTCAAGTTTTGCAAGAAGAATTTTCGTACCCTCAGGAACTTTCACTCCCGCTTGCTCCGCAATCCATGTTGCAGGCTTACCCACAATTACAGGGTTTACAGCACCCTTTTCACTGTCGATGCAGTAATCGCTAAGCTTTTTAATTTCGTCAGGCTTTGCAAAGTAGCAGCCGTATTTCTTCATAAGTTTTTCAAATTTCGGTGCGATTGCCTTATCTACGATTGCGGCTTGTTCAGACGCACAAATCATACCGTTGTCGAATGTTTTTGAAAGGATAAGGTCGTTAACCGCTTGTTCAAGGTCAGCACTCTTATGAATGTAGCAAGGTACGTTACCCGGACCGACGCCAAGTGCAGGCTTACCTGTTGAGTATGCCGCCTTAACCATTCCGCTGCCGCCTGTTGCAAGAACTGTTGCAACACCCGGATGATTCATAAGTGCGTTTGTTGCCTCGATTGATGGGTATTCAATCCACTGTATACAGTTTTCAGGCGCACCTGCCGCAACCGCCGCATCAAGAACTATCTTGGCAGCCGCAGCACTGCATTTTTGAGCGCCCGGGTGGAAACCGAAAATAATAGGGTTTCTTGACTTAACGGAAATCAAAGCCTTAAACATTGTTGTCGATGTAGGGTTTGTAACAGGTGTAACACCGCATACAACGCCTACAGGCTCTGCTATAATTTCGTAATCTTCAAGGTCGTTTTCAGCAATAACACCGACTGTTTTTTCATTCTTGATTGAATGATAAACATATTCTGTTGCAAACATATTCTTTGTTATTTTGTCCTCATACACGCCTCTGCCTGTTTCCTCAACAGCCATCTTTGCAAGCTCCATATGCTTGTCAAGACCTGCAAGAGTCATTGCCTTTACGATTGCGTCAATCTGTTCTTGATTAAGTGCCATAAATTCGTTCAAAGCTTTTTGTGCTTTTGCAACGTAGCCGTCAATCATTTCATTTACGTTAATCTCTGCCATAATAATTCCATAGCCTTTCTGCCTACGGGTTGTTAGTTTTTCTTTACATCTTATTGTAGGCTGATAAGATGTTTTTACAGAAGACTCTGTTTTGACATAGTATGAAATCTTCCGAATTTTTATTATTGACTTTGTTTATTTAGATTGATAAATTTTTATCGTTATTTATTTATCAATCTTTACAACACTATTATACGAGATTGTTAAACTTTTGTCAATAGTTTTTTTGATATTTTTATTCTTTGTAAGTTTTTCATATATAATTCATTACTTTCTTGTTTAAAACAAACAAAAAAAGTATTGCATTTTCAGCAATACTTTTTATATACAGTCTTTTATATACTTTCCAATCTGTTTATCGACTCGGTATCTCCTACAAGCACGACAATATCGGTATCTTTAAATTTGTATTCGGGTTCAGGTGAAATATTCACCTTACCGCCGTTATTACTCTTTATCGCAACAATATTTACGTTATATTTTTTACGAACAGACAATTCCATAATGCTCTTGCCTATCCATGTGTTCGGTACAACAGCGTCCACAATACTGTATTCGTCCGACAATTCGATTATATCAAGCAATCTGTCCGAAACAAGTTCTATTGCGGCTTTAATGCCTGCCTCCTGTTCGGGAATTATAACATTATCCGCACCGACTTTTTTCAGTACGGTTTTGTGCATATTATCCTTTGCTTTACACACAACCTGCTTAACTCCCATATCTTTTAGTGCAAGAGTTGTAAGTACGCTGTCCGTTATATCGTCACCGCCGATACACACGATTGCACAATCCGAGTTTTTCACTCCAAGTTGTTTTAACAAGCTTTCGTCTTTTGCGTCGGTACAAGCCGCTCTTGTTACCAAATTTGCAATAGCGTTTATTTTATCCATATTTTTGTCTATCGCAAGCACTTCATAACCCATATTAAAAAGTTGCGTTGCAATAGATGTTCCGAATCTGCCCAATCCTATTACTGTAAAAGTTTTCATAACAAATCCTTAGCCTTTCTGCTATCCGACAATGAAATTACATTCCGGATACCTTATATCATTAGTTTTTCTGATGCGAGTCATAAACACAACGCTTATTGTCATAATGCCCACTCTGCCGAAGAACATATACACTATAAGCAAAATCTTTGTAAATGTGGACGCGCTCCCCGATACACCGACCGAAAGACCGACCGTACTGTATGCCGACGCAACTTCGTATATCGAATTTATCAAGTCTTGATTATCAATATAACTTATAAGCACCGAACCGCCCACAACAAGCACAAGCCACAATACAAGTAATGCCATTGCATGAAGAATAGTCGTGTGTGCAATTCTTCTGCCGTGAATAACAACATCAGATTTGCCACGCAATACGGAAATCAAAGTCATTATTACAAGTACAACCGTTCCGAGCTTTACGCCGCCAGCAGTAGAGCCTGAAGCGCCGCCTATCATCATAAGCACCGTTCCCCAAGCCTTTGACAAGTCGGTTAAATTATTCTGTATAAGTGCGTCAAATCCGGCCGTTCTTGTTGTGACCGACTGAAAGAATGACGCCAATATTTTCTGACCGACACTTTCAGCGCCGATTGTATTTATGTTGCCGTATTCAAGAATGAAATACACAAACGCACCCGCAACAATAAAAAATATCTGTGCAAAAATTATTACTTTTGAATACACGTTAAGTCGTTTCCACGATTTTTTTGCGATAATATCCTCCCACACAATAAAACCCAATCCGCCTATGGCAACAAGTACCGCAAGCGTACAAAGTACAAGCGGATCGTGTCTGTATGAAAGCATACTGTTTCCGTCACCGATTATATCAAATCCCGCATTGCAAAATGCCGATACGGAATGAAATATACTAAACCACATTCCTTTAAAAAATCCGTATTTCGGTACAAAACGTATTGAAAGCACTATCGCGCCCAACAATTCTATAATTCCAGTTATATACAAAACGTGCTTTGCAAGTTTGACTATTCCCTCAAGGCTTTCCGTACCCATTGCCTGTGCTATAAGCATTCTGTTTCTAAGTCCGATTTGTCGGTTTGAAACTATAAACACAATACAAAGTATCGTCATAAATCCCAAACCGCCGAGCTGAATTAAAAACAGTATCACCGCTTGTCCGAACAAGCTGAAATACGCACCGACATTTATAATCGTAAGTCCTGTTACGCAAGTTGCGGACGTTGTTGTGAACAGTGCCGACAAAAACGGCGTCACAACTCTTTCTTTTGACGAAATCGGCAACATTAAAAGTAATGCTCCGACAAGGATAATCAACGCAAATCCAAACGAAATACGTCTTGCCGTATTTATTCTTTTGTGAAATAAAATTTTTCTGATAATATTCATATTTATTTGCTTTCTCCAAAAAATACTCAAAAATCACATCTTCCGATGTGATTTTCGGAGCTGTCGTCAGGCTCTTTAAGTTCGTTTCCACGCATACGGCGAAAACAATATAAGTATCGGATAAAATTCAAGTCTGCCTACAAGCATACCTATTGACATCACTATTTTTGACAATGCCGAGAAATCGGCAAAACTGCCTGTCGGGCCTACCAATCCCAATCCCGGACCAATGTTGTTCATAGTCGCAATTACGGCAGTAACCGTTGTTGTGAAGTCCTTATTATCAAAGCTGATAAGAAGAATTGACACAGCCGCAAACAACATATATACAACGAAATATCCCAACACACCGTTTACGATATTCTTTTCAACCGTTTTGCCGTCAACCTTAACCGAAAATACACTTCGCGGACTTACCGCTTTTTTTATTGAGTGAGTGGCTGTTTTCATAAGTATAATAAATCTTGTAACTTTCATACCGCCGCTTGTTGAGCCTGCACACGCGCCGACTACCATCAATAATACAAGTATAATCTGCGAAAGCATAGGCCAACGCACAAAGTCGGCAGTTGAATATCCCGTTGTTGTCATAATTGATGACACTTGGAAGAATGAATATCTGAACGCTCTGCCAAATCCGTGATACATAGGCATAATATTAAGCGCAATAATTACCGTTGCACCTATCATCATTCCTATATACCACTTAACTTCGTCATTACTCTTTATCTGTGAGAATTTTCTTGCAATCATCAAGAAATACACGTTAAAATTCAATCCGAACAACATCATAAATATACCGATAACATAATCGATATATGCACTGTTATAATACGCAACGGAACTATTCTTTATTCCGAAACCGCCTGTACCGGCTGTGCCGAATGTATGGAGCAAGCTGTCAAATACAGGCATACCGCCGAACAGCAAAAGCACAAATTCAATGACCGTAAGTGCTATATATATTCCGTAAAGTATTCTAAGCGAAAACTGCCATCTGCTTGCAAGTTTGCCTACAACAGGTCCCGGCATTTCCGCTCTCATCATATGAGTTGTTCTTGTATCCTTTGACGAAAAAATCGCCATTGCGAACGCAAGTACACCCATACCGCCGAGCCAATGAGTAAAACTTCGCCAAAAAAGCAAGCTCTTGTCAAGTGCCTCGACATTTGTAAGTATAGATGAACCGGTTGTTGTAAAACCTGACACCGTTTCAAAAAAACTGTCCACAAAACTTGGTATCTGACCGCTGATATAAAACGGCAGACAACCGATTATTGATATTACAATCCAGCCTATCGCAACGATAAACATTCCGTCACGTCCGTAAAGGCTTTTATTTTTCGGTGCTTTTGCAGATACACAAAGTCCGATTAATACGGATATTACTATCGGTATTACATACGCCAAAGCTATTGACTCACCGTAAAACAAAGACAATCCCAAAGGTGCAAGCATTGTTGCCGCAACGGCTACAAGTATTCGTCCTACGGAATATGCTATCATCCTATAATTCATATCTTTTCCTTTCGTAACCGCTATGCAAGTATATCGCCGAGTGTGGTAATATGATGTGTTGTCACAATCACAACAGTATCACCGACTTCAAGTTTACTTTCACCGTCCGGCAGTATAATCTTGTTATTTCTGAGAATTGCCGCAATCAAAACATTACGTTTCATCTTAATCTGTGAAAGTGATTTTGAAGTAAGCTCGGATTCTCTTGTAACTCTGAATTCCATAGCTTCGGCTTTATTGTTTACTATTCGGTAAAGAGTTCTCATTTCCGTATCCTTTGCCGATTTCATTGCTCTTGCGTAACCGATTATAATATTTGCGGTTATGTTTTTAGGCGTAACGATACTGTACACGCCTGTGTTTTCCATAAGCTCCGCAAATGAAAGACGGTTTACCTTTGTTACAATCTTATCGACAAATCTTGACTGCGAATACATTGATATAATCATATTTTCTTCGTCAATACCCGTCAGTGCAACAAGCGAATCAACTCTGTCAATGCCCTCTTGTGCAAGAACATGCTTATCTGTTCCGTCGGCACACACAATATCCGCTTTCGGCAAATGCTCGGTCAATTCCTTACATCTGTTCATATTGTGTTCTATAATTTTAACCCTTATGCCGCTTTCAAGAAGCTGTTTCGCAAGATAAAACGATATTCTTCCGCCGCCGATTATAATTGCGGTTTTAACCTTTGTGTTTATAACACCTATCTCATGCATAAATTTCGCAACATCTCTGTGAGATGCAGTTATGTGAAGTTTATCTCCGCTTTCGATAACAAAATCACCGTTCGGAATATACACCTCATTACCGCGTTGCACCGCACATATAAGAAGTTTTATCTTAAACTTTTTGTATATCTCAAAAATAGCTTTTCCGCAAAGTGCGTTATCCGAACTGATGTTAAATTCAATAAGTTCAATTCTGCCTTTTGCGAAAGTTTCTGTTTTGATTGCGGCAGGAAAACGAAGTATTCTCGATATTTCGCAAGCAGTTGCGTATTCGGGATTTACTATAAGATTTATTCCGAGAGCGTTACGCATAAAATCAAGCTGTTTAAAATATTCTCTGTTTCTCACTCTTGCAACACATCTGTCCGCACCGAGTTTTTTAGCCATAACGGTGCAAAGTGCGTTAAATTCGTCATTTTCCGTAACGGCAATAAATATGTCCGCCTTGTTAGCCTCCGCCTCGCGCAATGCTTCAAGGTCAGTACCGCTCCCGCATACGCACCTTACATCATAATCATCTTGAATTCGGTCGCAGATTTTACTTTTAATATCAATAAGAACTACATCGTCGCCCTCATAATTAAAATCCTCTACAAGCTTTCTTCCGACCTTACCGCCGCCTACTACGATTACATTCATTTTTCTTCTCTTTTCTCCCGCGTCATAAGCAATAATACCGCTTCTCTTGCATTTCTGCCATTGTACAAAATATTATAAGCTTCTTCAACAATAGGCATTTCAACATTATATTTGTGTGCCATTTCATATGCCGCCGTTGCGGTGTTTACACCCTCAACAACCATATGAACGCTTTCCAAAGTTTCCTTTAAACTCTTGCCTTGACCCAAAAGTATTCCGGCACGTCTGTTTCTCGAATGCATACTTGTGCAAGTAACAATCAAATCACCTACACCGCTAAGTCCCATAAATGTCTTTTCATTTGCACCCATAGCCTTGCCGAGTCTTGCAATTTCAGCAAGACCTCTTGTCATAAGTGCCGCTTTTGTATTGTCGCCGTAACCAAGTCCGTCACTTATTCCCGCACAAAGTGCGATAACGTTTTTAAGTGCTCCGCCAAGTTCAACACCGATTATATCGGTTGAAGTGTACACTCTGAACATATCGCCCATAAACACGTCTTGAATAAATTTAGCCGTATCAATATGCTCCGACGCAACAACATTTGTTGTAGGAAGTCCTCTTGAAACCTCCTCTGCGTGTGACGGACCGCTCATAACAGATATATCCGCCTGCGGAATTTCTTCTTTATACACCTGTGAAAGACGTAGAAGTGTACCTTCTTCAAGTCCCTTTGATATATTTACTATTTTCTGTCCCTCTTTAACGTGCGGCGAAAGCTGTTTCGCCGTTGTTCTCGTTGCCGGTGACGGTGCGGCTGTTATAATAAGCTCCGCTCCGTCTGTACATTTAGCCATATCGTGACTGCAATAAATTGTATCCGGAAATTTCACTCCCGGCAAAAATTCTTTGTTTTCTCTGTCTTTTTTCAGTCTGTCCGTTTCTTCCTGTATCCACGACCATAAATATACATTATGTCCTCTTGAAGATAAAAGTATCGCTATGGCAGTTCCCCAACCGCCTGAGCCAATTACTGCAATTTTCATTTTACTTCTCCTTTTTTTGCTCCAAGTTTGTTTTCCGTACCGCTAAGTAATCTCTTTATATTTGCATGATGTCTTGCTATTAAAAGTCCGCCGATAATAACAACGCACACAAGCTGAATTGCATCAACGTTCTTTGTAACAATCATTTTAACGATTTCTATAACTATGTACATTGCACCGCCCAAGATTGAACCGAGCGATACATACCTTGTTACTGCCATAACCGCTATTGCAACAACAGCCACAATAAGTCCGACTTTCCAGTCAAGCATTAACACAACGCCCAGCGAAGTCGCAACACCTTTGCCGCCTTTAAATCCGAAGTAAAGCGGAAAATTATGACCGAGAATTACGCATACACCTGCGATATAACTTATAACAGGATATATTTCATCTGTACCCGCAATATTTTTTACAAGTCTTGATAAAAGTATCACGACTATGCCTTTTAACACGTCAAGCAACAGCGTTATAACCCCCATTTTCTTGCCGTATGTTCTTAGCATATTCGTTGCACCCGCATTTCCCGAACCGCTTTCACGGATATCCTTACCGCTCAGCATTTTTGAAAGCAGTATAGAAAAATTAACCGAACCAATTAAATATGATACTATTGCCGTCAGGGCAATTATTAAATATGTCATAACTATCTCCCATTACATTTTCTTTTCATTTTTCTCTCTTACGATAAACTTTATAGGTGTTCCCTCAAAACCAAATGCCTCACGCACTTGATTTTCGATAAATCTCAAATATGAATAGTGGAACAAATCCTTTGAATTTGCGAACAAAATAAATGTCGGCGGTGCTGTTGCAGCCTGTGTACCGTAGTAAACCTTTAAACGTCTGCCCTTGTCTGACGGTGGCTGTTGCTTTGCCATTGCTTCGTTTAAGACATCGTTAAGCATACCGGTTGTAATTCTTCTCTTGTGCTGCTCATTTACTTTCTTGATAAGTTCCAAAAGCTTGTCAACTCTCTGACCTGTCTTTGCACTGATGAATATAATTTCCGCATAAGACATAAACGCAAATTCTTCACGCACACGCATTGTAAAGTTTTTCATAGTCTTTGTGTCTTTAGAAACAATATCCCACTTATTAACCGCAAAAATACAAGCCTTACCCTGCTCGTGAGCATAGCCGGCAACCTTTGTGTCCTGTTCTGTAATACCCTCGTTTGCGTCAATCATAATAACGCACACGTCACTTCTGTCAACCGCCGCAAGCGAACGTACAACACTGTAACGCTCTACGTTTTCGTCAATCTTACCGCGTTTTCTCATACCGGCGGTATCGATAAACAGATACTTGTCGCCGTTCTTTTCGTAATGTGAGTCGATTGCGTCACGCGTTGTTCCTGCGATGTTACTTACAATAACTCTGTCCTCACCCAAAATTTTATTTATAAGCGACGATTTACCTGCATTCGGTTTACCGATTACCGCAACTTTAATTTCGTCCTCGTCATCTGACGTATCTGCGTCCTCAGGGAACAAGTGAGTAACTTCGTCAAGCAAATCACCTACACCCAAACCGTGAGTTGATGAAATAGCAATCGGATCGCCAAGTCCCAAATTATAAAATTCATAAAATTCAAACGGCGGATCGCCTGTATTGTCAACCTTGTTTACGGCAAGCACAATCTTTTTCTTCGCCTTTAAAAGCATTTGTGCAACGTCCTGGTCATTTGCCGTAACACCGTCTTTTACGTTTGTCATAAGCACAACAACGTCTGCCATTTCAATGGCAAGCTGTGCCTGACGGCGCATTTGTACAAGGATTTCGTCCTTTGACGCAGGTTCGATACCGCCTGTATCGATAAGCGTAAAGTGCTTGTCAAGCCACACTGCGTCAGAATAAATTCTGTCACGCGTTACACCCGGTGTGTCCTCTACTATACTTATTCTCTTTCCTGTTATCTTATTAAACAAAGTCGATTTTCCGACGTTCGGTCTTCCGACTATCGCTACCAATGGTTTCATATTCTTCTCCTTTAAAATTCAAGTTCTTCTCCCAAGATTTTCTCAATAAATTCATATCCGTCATTTATGACAGGCTCTATCTTCACATTCAACGCTTTTTCAACGTCTGATACAGTCAAATCATCAAGGAAAATCCCGTCTTCATCTCTCAGCATACTGTGCGGAATAAGCATTATATCCCCTATAGGCTTGTCTTTAAGCTGGTCGATTATATCTCCGCCCGTGACAAGTCCCGAAACGTTTACGCCTCCGCCGAAAAAGTTATTTTTTATCGCATAAACAGTTATCTTTACGTCTGTCTTTTCCATAAGACGTTCCGACAAACCCGTTATAAAAGATGCCGCCGCCTCACCCGTTACAAGAGTTACATTTCTGTCATACTTTTTGTTTTTCACAAGTTTAATTGCCGAATCAAATTCTTCTGCCATACTGGCAATCAATCCTACACCGTTTTCAAGCTGCGGAAAACCCTCATACACTTCTGCGTCAGGTATAGGCAATTCCGCATTCAAATAAAATTCGTCAGAAAGATAAATTAGCCTTGTTCCAAGTTTATCATACAGTTTTTTCTGCCAAGTCTCAACTTGTTTTATTGTTTGTGCGGAAGTTTCCTTTGTAAACGGTTTCAGCGGATAAAGTCCGTCACGATAGCGTGTAAGACCGACAGGAACGATTGATACACTGTTTACATTCGGGAACAGTGCCGCCAGCTCGGATATTGACCTGTCAAGTTCCTTGCCGTCATTAATTTCGGGACAAAGCACTATCTGACAGTTCATATAAATATTATTAGCCGCAAACTTTTTCATTATGTCATAGCACTTACCCGCAAAACGATTATTCAGCATTTTACATCTAAGTTCGGGATTGGTTGCCTGAACCGATACGTTAATCGGCGAAACACGCATTTTTATAAGTCTGTCTATTTCTTCGTCTGACATATTCGTAAGCGTTACATAGTTTCCCTGCAAAAACGATAATCTCGTATCATCATCTTTAAAATAAACCGTTTCACGCATACCTTTAGGCAACTGATCTATAAAACAGAATATACACTTATTTCGACAACTTTGTGCCTCGTCAATAAGTCCCTCTTCAAATTCAATACCTATATCGTCGTAATCATTTTCAACCGTTATAACTTCGGTAGTACCGTCCTTTTTCAGTATTTCAAGAGTAACTTCATATTCAGCTGTAAGATAGCGATATTCAAGTATATCGTGAAAATCGTGTCCGTTAATGCTTATCAGCTTATCCCCGACTTCAATTCCGGCATCTTCCGCGATTGAATACGGTTCTATATATTTAATTGTGGTATTAACTTTTCTCATATTTTTATCTCCGCATTATTATCCAATATGTATTATTACACAATCACAGAAAAAAATCAAGGTATTTGACAAAAATAAAGACAACCAATGTAATCAGAGGTTGTCTTATCTAATGTTTATTTATAAATTATCCATACTTTTCTGCCAATACCACACCCAAAATTATCAAACCACCGCCGATATACTGCACCAATCCCATTGTTTCGCCCAAGAATATCGCACCTAGTATTATTGAAGTAATCGGCTCAAATGCCGATACTATCCCAGCGGTTGACGCACCCTCACAGCGTACTCCCACTTGAAAAAGCGGCACTGCTCCAAGCGTTATAATAAGTGATATAGCCACCGACAGTATCCATGCTTTATAATCCATTTCCGCAAACACCAAGCTATCAGTTGTCAAACCGAAAATATATGTGCCGATACTCATAATAATCATAAGATAAAACGTAAGTTTTATATAGTCCATTTCGTCAAGTTTGGAACGATACATATAAACGACATAAAAGCTATAAAATATCCCCGACAAAATCGCAAGTATCACGCCGATTTTATCGGCTGTATTATTAAGATCAACAAACATAAACATTCCGAGCGTGACAAGCATAACCGCAAGAAGTTTTATCTTCTTGATTTTTTCTTTGTAAACCACCGCCGACGTTATTACGATTATAAGCGGATATATAAAATGGAGCGTTGTTGCGAGTCCGGTTGAGATATAGTCATATGCGGCATAAAGTGAAATCATTGAAAATGAGCCGCCCACCACACCAAGCAGAATTATATCTATAAGCTCCTTTTTCGTAAGTTTAAACGACACCTTTCTGAAAATCATTATAAAAAATAAAAGCGGCAGCATTAGGAATGTACGCAAAAAAGTAAGCGTAATTCCGTTTGCTCCGCTTTTGTATGCAAATTTAGCCAGTATCGGTGCAAATCCGTAAATAAATGCCGATAAAATTAAACAAACTTTACTCTTTGACACCGAAATCCCTCCATAGAATAGGGCGTTAAAGTGTTTCGAGTTCCTTCGCCCAAATTTGATATGAGGCGTCGGACGGCATTCGCCAATCGCCTCTCGGAGAAAGAGCAACACTTCCTACTTTCGGACCGTCAGGCAGGCACGAACGTTTGAATTGCTGTGCAAAAAATCTTCTGTAAAATACCTTTAACCATTCAAGTATAACTTCTCTGTCATATATCCCCTCAAACGCAACTTCAGCCAATCTCAGTATCTTTGACGGCTTTGAACCAAAACGCATAAGATGATATAAAAAGAAATCGTGAAGTTCATACGGACCGACAATATGTTCGGTCTTTTGAGATATTTTTCCGTCTTTCGGCGGAAGAAGTTCGGGACTTACAGGTGTATCCAATATATCCTGTAATGTTTTCTTCAATATATCGTTGTTTGTACGTTTAGCCTCATAATCGACAAGATAACGAATGAGTGTTTTCGGAACACCTGCATTAACGCCGTACATCGACATATGGTCGCCGTTATACGTTGCCCAGCCAAGTGCAAGCTCGGACATATCACCGGTACCGATTACCAAGCCGCCGCTTTTGTTTGCAACGTCCATAAGAATTTGAGTTCTTTCTCTCGCCTGAGAATTTTCATATGTGACGTCATAGACATTCGGATCGTGTTCTATATCCGCAAAATGCTGATTTACCGCCGCTTTGATATTTACTTCTTTCAAAGTAACACCAAGCGAATTTGCAAAATTAACCGCATTGTTATACGTTCTGTCCGTTGTACCGAAACACGGCATTGTTACCGCGATTATATTCTTTCTGTCAAGATTAAGACTGTCAAATGCACGCACGGTTACCAAAAGTGCAAGTGTCGAGTCAAGTCCTCCGCTTACACCCACAACAGCCGTTTTGGCATGTGTATGGTCAAGTCGCTTTTTAAGTCCCAGCGACTGAATTGAAAGAATTTCTTCACTGCGTTTTTCACGCTTTTTGTCGTTTGACGGAACGAACGGCTGTTTATCGACATATCGTGTTATTTTAGTGTCCCCGATATTCATATCAAGTTTTACACTCACATATTTTTCACTGCCGACTATATTATAGGTATTGCTCTTTTTTCTCTCACCCACAAGTCTTTCCAAATCAAGCTCGGTATATACACATTCGTTGTTAAATCTTTTACTTCTTGCCAAAATCGTGCCGTTTTCGGCAATCATATTGTCACCTGCAAATACAAGGTCAGTCGTTGATTCGCCGTATCCCGCATCGGAATAAATATAACCGCAGTAAAGTTTTGCAGACTGACTTTTTACAAGCATTTCGCGGTATTCATCTTTTGCAATAACTTCGTTGCTCGCAGAAAGATTTGCTATAATCGTTGCACCTGCAAGTGCGTGGTTGACCGACGGCGGCATAGCTGTCCACACATCCTCGCAAATTTCAACCGCAAGAACAAAATCTTCACACGCATCTGTTTTAAATAATATATTCGCACCGAACGGTATTTCTTCACCGTTTATATTCACATATGTCACTTCATTTTTACCGGCCGTGAAGTGTCTTACCTCATAAAATTCGGCATAGTTAGGAATATTAAGTTTCGGAACAAGACCTTTTATGTGTCCCCCGTTTACCACTGCGGCACAATTATAAAGCGTCTGCTCCGCAACGTACGGAAGTCCGACAACGGCGGTTATATCAAGATTTTCCGTTGCTTTTGCTATTTTGATTAAGCTGTCTTTTGCACTGTCAATCAATATTTTCTGCAAAAACAAATCACCGCAAGTATATCCCGTTATGCAAAGTTCCGGAAATACTATAAGCTTTATATCATTTTGAGCCGCGTCTTCGATTGCCTTTATTATATTTGATGTATTATAATCAGTGTCCGCAACCTTTATATCAACAGTTGCGCTTGCACATCTTACAAATCCGTCTTTCATAAATCAATTTCCTTTCTTTATTCTGTCCCAATAAACTTTTGCCGACTGTTCGGTTTTATTGTCCCCAAAATCATAATATTTAGTGTCCCTAATGTTATTGGGCAAATACTGCTGTTTGACATAATGATTTTCATAACTGTGCGGATATTTGTACTCTGTTCCGTGACCGAGTTTTTTTGCTCCGCCGTAATGCGAATCTTTCAGATGTTCCGGTATATCGCCCGTATCCATACCCTCAATATCACTCAACGCACTGTCAATCGCCATTATTGCCGAATTTGATTTTGGTGCGGTTGCAAGTAAAATAACCGCTTCCGCAAGCGGTATTCTCGCCTCTGGAAAACCAAGCTGCAGGGCACTGTCAACACAAGCTTTCACGACCGATATAGCCTGGGGATATGCAAGTCCTATATCCTCTGCCGAAATAACCAAAAGTCTGCGGCAAATGCTCGGCAAATCACCTGCCGAAACAAGTCTTGCAAGATAATGAACTGCCGCATCCGGATCTGAACCTCTTATTGACTTTTGAAACGCACTTAAAATATCATAATGACTGTCACCGTCACGGTCGTAACGCATAGCTTTTTTTTGCGTTGCCTGTACCGCCGTGTCAAGCGATATGTGTATTTTTTTATCTTTGTTTGGCGGTGTTGCAATAAATGCAACTTCAAGCGAATTTAAAGCCTTTCTCACATCTCCGTTTGAAACGTGTGCCATATGCCGTATTGCGTCTTTGTCAACGGTTACGTCAAAGCCTTTATAATCCGATTGCTTTAATTCTTCAACCGCTCTTTCAAGTGCCTTTTCAATCTCGCTTGGCTCAATCTGTTTAAATTCAAACACAACGCTTCTCGAAAGCACCGCATTATACACATAAAAATACGGATTTTCCGTTGTACTTGCGATAAGCGTTATCTTGCCGTTTTCCATAAATTCAAGCAAAGACTGTTGTTGTTTCTTATTAAAATGCTGTATTTCGTCAAGGTACAGCAATACTCCGTCCATTGCCAAAAAGCTGTCAAGCGTTGATACAATATTTTTTATGTCAGCAACGGACGCAGTTGTCGCATTAAGTCTATGCAAAGTTTTACCCGTTTTTTGAGCGATTATGTTTGCAATGGTAGTTTTACCGACTCCGCTCGGACCGTAAAATATCATATTCGGTACTTCGTCATTTTCGATTATGTTTCTTAAAATTTTTCCTTCACCTATAAGGTGCTTTTGTCCGACAACTTCATCAAGCGTCTTTGGACGTATTCTATCAGCCAATGGTGTTTTCATTGTGATTCTTTACCTCTTGTATAAGCTTATTAACTTCTTCCTCCGTAACCGTTGTCATTCCCGAACGCTTACATTCTTTCAACTTTTCGGCATATTCTGCGGCTTTATCGTACTTGTTAAGTTTCATTGCAATCTGTATGCCGTGATAAAAGCCCTCGACAAAGTTAGGTGCCGCCACGACAAGTTCATCAGATATTTTTTCTGCTTTTTCATATTCGCCTTTTCTGAAATAACAAATTGAAAGATTATCTTTTATGTCCCTGTCATCACTGTTGTAATCATAAGCTTCTTCACAAAGTTTTGTTGTTTCGTCAAGGTCATCGTTTCTAAGCAATTTAAAATAGCCAAGCATACCGTAAACACTTGAATTTCTGTAACCTTCGTTCATCATTGACTGTGCATCCTCAATCGCCTCGTCAAGTCTGCCCTGCTTATAGTAAACCATACATCTTTGTTGCTTTGCCAAATTCTTTTTTTCCGGTGCAAGCCCTTTTACTCTTATAATCGGATCAAGAACTTTTTCCGCCTCGTCGGCATAACCTGTACGTAAAAGCACGTATGCGTAAGACGATTTCAACTTTACATTTGCTCTGCCCGTTTCACATGCCTTTTTATACCACTCTCTCGCACGGTCCTCGTCACCGATTTCAAATGCTTTGTTGCCGTTTATCGCATAATAGGTCGGCAAAAAATTATATATTCCCACACCTATAGCCACAATCGCAACGGCTATTCCAAGAAATACATTAAACTTAAACGCTACAATAATTATAGCAAGTGCAATAAGAACTGCAATTAAATTCATAAAAATCGTACCTTTCTTTATAAAAATCAAGAGGCTGCGAGCAGCCTCTTAAAATAGTAGTCAAAACCGCTATAGTTTTGTCTTGATTAATATTCGGCAGTACCGACTGTTCTTGGGAACGGAAGTACGTCACGAATGTTAGAAACACCTGTAATATACATAACAGCTCTTTCAAAGCCAAGACCGAAACCTGCGTGTTTGTTTGTTCCGTATCTGCGAAGGTCAAGATAGAAATTATAATCTTCTTCCTTAAGACCAAGTTCTTTCATTCTTTCAACAAGTACATCGTAATTTTCTTCTCTCTGGCTTCCGCCGATGATTTCTCCGATGCCCGGAACAAGCAAGTCCATAGCCGCAACCGTCTTTTGGTCATCGTTAAGTTTCATATAGAAAGCCTTGATTTCCTTCGGATAATCTGTTACAAACAACGGACGCTTAAATACCTGTTCTGTAAGGTATCTTTCGTGTTCTGTCTGTAAATCGCAGCCCCATTCCACCTTATTGTCAAACTTAACCTTACCGGCTTTTGAATCTTCGATAAGTATATTTACAGCCTCTGTATATGTTACGTGAGCAAACTCACTGTTTACAACGTGGTTTAGACGGTCAAGAAGTTCCTTGTCGATAAATTGATTGAAGAACTGCATTTCTTCGGGAGCATTTTCAAGACAATAGTTAATGATATACTTTAGCATATCCTCTGCAAGTTCCATATCGTCTTTTAGGTCTGCAAATGCGATTTCAGGCTCAATCATCCAAAATTCAGCCGCATGACGTGTTGTGTTTGAATTTTCGGCTCTGAATGTAGGACCGAATGTGTAAACATTTCTAAATGCCATACAGTATGTTTCAACATTAAGCTGACCGCTTACTGTAAGGTTTGCCTGTTTGCCGAAGAAGTCCTGTGAATAATCAACAGTTCCGTCATCATTCTTAGGGACGTTATTCAAATCAAGTGTTGTAACTTGGAACATTTCGCCTGCACCCTCGCAGTCACTTGCAGTGATAATCGGAGTATGAACATACACAAATCCTCTCTCCTGGAAGAATTGGTGAATTGCATACGCAATCATTGAACGCACTCTGAACACTGCCGAGAATGTATTTGTACGCGGTCTTAAATGAGCGACTGTACGCAAATATTCAAAGCTGTGTCTTTTCTTCTGTAACGGATAATCCGGTGTAGATTCACCGTCGATTACAACGTTTTCAGCCTTTAATTCAAACGGCTGTTTTGCGTCCGGTGTAAGTACAAGTGTACCTGTTGCCGTAATTGCAGCTGCAATGTTTAGCTTTGAAAGTTCCGCAAAGTTATCAAGTTTATCCGACTCAATTACTATTTGCAAATTCTTAAAAAATGTACCGTCATTTAATTCGATAAAACCGAAATTCTTTGAAATTCTTATGTTTCTTATCCAACCCGATACTGTTATTTCTTTTCCCCCAAACTCATCCTGTTTTCTGAACAAGTCTTTTACAACTGTTTTCATAATCTAAATAATAATCCTTTCAATAGTTATTAAATATAGTAGCTCTGTGCCACCGCTTCGCCTTTTAGGCACCTCCCCTTAAGGAGAGGCTTATTATAGTAGCTTTATTCCTTTTTCTTCGCAAGTCTTACGCATATCGTCCGGCCATACAGATGCCTGTACTTCGCCGATATGAGCCTTACCAAGCATATACATACACAATCTTGACTGACCGATACCGCCGCCGATTGTATAAGGAAGTTCCTTATTAAGAAGTTTCTTATGGAAATCAAGTTCAAGTCTGTCCTCACAGCCTGCAATCTTAATTTGAGAAAGAAGTGAATCTTCGTCAACTCTGATACCCATGCTTGAAAGTTCGTAAGCCATATCAAGAACAGGATAATAAACAAGAATATCACCGTTAAGCTCCCAATCGTCATAATCCGGTGCTCTGCCGTCGTGTCTTTGACCCGACTTCAATGCTTTACCGATTTGCATTAGGAATACTGCTTTCTTTTCGCGAAGAAGTTTATTTTCTCTTTCTTTCGGTTCAAGATCAGGGTACATATCCTCAAGTTCTTGCGTTGTTATAAACGTAATTTCCTCAGGGAAATTATTTTCAATACCGCTGAACTTTTGGCATACTCTGCTTTGAGTCGACTTCATAGCGGTATATATACGTTCCACAAAACTCTTTAAGGTTTCAACAGTTCTGTCTGACTTATTTATAACAGCCTCCCAGTCCCATTGGTCAACGTACATAGAGTGAAGATTGTCAACTTCCTCATCACGTCTTATAGCGTTCATATCTGTATACAAGCCCTCACCCGGATTAAAACCGTATCTGCCGAGAGTCATTCTCTTCCACTTTGCAAGTGAATGAACAATTTCAAGTGTAGCACCGCCGATACAAGGTGCATCAAAACTTACAGGACGTTCAACTCCGTTAAGATTATCGTTAAGACCTGTTTCGGGACGTACAAATAACGGTGCTGAAATTCTCTGCAAATTAAGCGCTGAAATTATTTCATGCTGAAATGTATCCTTTATAAATTTAATTGCTTTTTCCGTTTCGCGTCCGTTAAGATTTGATTTATAGGTTTCGGGAATTATTAGTGACATTTTTTATTCTCCTTTATCAATTATTTCAATATTGTCAAGCGTCTGTTTGAAATTCTGACGTATGGCATTAAGATATTCTTCACGGAGCTTTGCACGCTCCGTCATTTCCTCAGGCGTCAACCCATCGGAACTTCTTGCCTTTTTCGCAAGTTCATTTATTCTGTCAATTTTCTTCTTATCCAAAAGATTTACCTCCCCAAGAAAATATCACTACTACTATTCTAACCCATTTTGAAGAAAAATTCAAGTAAAATATGGGACAATGTGCAAAATTAATAGATTAGTCATAATATATATTACAAAACATTGAAAGGAGGCACTCACAATGGGCGAATGTTGTGGAAACGGTTGTCAAAGAGGCGGTTGCGATTTTGATCTTGATATGATTATTTGGGTTCTTATTATTATCGTTATCGTTACTTGTATGTGCAACAACTAATCTTACATTAACTCCACTTTCAAAATATTAGTGGCAAACAGCGGTGTTTTTTCGGAAGCACCGCTCTTTTGCGGTAAAAAAACATATTTTTAAGTATTATTTTTATTTTTTGAATAAAACTATTGACAAATGATAGAGCATACCGTATAATGAATATATGAACAGTTATTCATATATTCAAGTATGGAGGTGTAGATATGAAAAAGAATAACGATAGTAATATTTCAGAAAAAAATAAAGATGTCTGTTGTGAAAAACATGAACATCATCATAAACATAAGGATCATTGCAGTTGCGGTCACGATCACGAGGCTCATTGTGGCTGCGGACATGAACATCATCATGAGCATGATGACCACTGCGGTTGTGGTCACGACCATCATCACGAACACGAGCATGAAGACCATTGCGGTTGTGGTCACGATCACAATCATCACGAAAATGGCTGTGGCTGCGGATGTGGTTGCGGTTGCGAACATGGAGAGGAAGATGAAAAAGTTCTTACTATAAGACTTATAGCCGGTGCAATACTTTTTGCGGCAGGTATCGTAACAGAAAACGTACTTTCTTCCCCATTGATATCTGATATTTTATTTGTAGTCGCTTATATTGTTCTTGGCTATGATATAGTTTGGAATGCGATTAAAAACATATTCAAAGGACACTTATTCAACGAAAACTTCTTAATGAGTATAGCAAGTATCGGTGCATTTGCAGTCGGCGAACACCCTGAGGCAGTTGCCGTAATGCTGTTCTATCAAGTCGGCGAGGCATTGCAGGAACGTGCGGCACAAAAGAGCCGTAATTCAATTACGGAACTTATGGATATTCGTCCCGACTATGCCAATACAGAAGTAAACGGCACGATTACAAAAGTTTCTCCGTCTGAAATTTCAATCGGAGATATTATAATTGTAAAACCCGGCGAAAAAATTCCTCTTGACGGTACAATAACTTCGGGCGAAACATATCTTGATACAAAAGCACTTACAGGCGAAAGCGTACCGCGTAAGGCTGTTACGGGTGATACTGTATTGAGCGGAAGTTTGAATACAGGCTCACCTATATATATTAAAGTAGAAAAAACATACGGCGAAAGTACCGTTTCAAAAATTCTTGATATGGTTGAACACGCTCAAAGCAAAAAAGCAAAATCGGAAAAATTTATTTCCGTATTTGCTAAATACTATACACCGATTGTCGTTGCACTTGCGTTAATAGTTATGTTCGTTCCTCCCCTGTTTCTCGGAGATTTCAAAACTTGGATATATCGCGGACTTATGTTCCTTGTGGTTTCTTGCCCTTGTGCATTGGTTGTATCAATTCCGCTTGGTTTCTTTGCCGGTATCGGTTGTGCGTCAAAGAACGGTATTCTTGTTAAGGGCAGTAACTTCATCGAAAAGCTTGCTAAACTTGATACTGTCGTATTTGACAAAACAGGTACTCTTACAAAAGGTGTATTCGCCGTAAAAGACGTATACTCGGTTATCGACAAAGACGAGCTTATTAAATATGCCGCTTATGCTGAATTTTACTCAACACACCCTATCGCAGTATCGGTTAAAAATGCTTACAAAAACACCGTTGACACTGCAAAAATCTCAAACTACACAGAAATTTCCGGTATGGGTATCAGTGCAGATATAGACGGTCATAAAGTTTTAGCCGGTAACGGCAGACTTCTTGAGAGCAACAATATCTCTCACGAAAAAGCAAAATCACACATCGGAAGTATTATATACATTGCAGTTGACGGAAAATTTGCCGGATATATCGTTATATCTGATGAAATCAAAGCTGACAGTAAAGCTGCAATTTCAGCATTGAAACAGCTTAATATCAAATCTGTTATGCTCACAGGCGACGTAAAGAGAAACGCCGACTATACCGCAGAGCAGATTGGTATTGATAAAGTTTATTCGCAGTTGTTGCCACAGGATAAGGTTTCAAAACTTGAAGAAATCCTTTCTTCTAAAAATCCTAAAAAGAATGTTGCATTCGTCGGTGACGGAATTAACGACGCACCCGTACTTATGCGTTCGGACGTCGGTATTGCTATGGGCGGTATCGGTTCGGACAGTGCAATCGAGGCGGCTGACGTTGTTCTTATGACTGATGAACCTTCCAAAATTGCCAAAGCATCTAAAATCTCCGCAAAAACTATGTCAGTTATAATCCAAAACATTGTATTTGCTATCGGAGTTAAAGTTCTTGTTATGATTTTAAGCGTACTTGGCATAAGCACAATGTGGCTTGCAATTTTCGCTGATGTAGGTGTATCATTGCTTGCGATTTTAAACTCACTTCGAGCATTATATTACAAAGATTAATCACATATCCCCATATAAGAGATGTCAAAACAAAAAGTTTTGACATCTTTTTTTGTTGTATTTTACAGTATTTACGGCATTAAAAAAATATATTTTAAATTTTTTTGGAATTTTTTTGAAAAATCTCTTGATTTTATTAACATTTTATGGTAATATACTTTACGTAATGGAAAACATTTACAAATAGTAAACATCATATTAACTTTATACAATAGGAGGACTTACTTATGAACAACAATATCTCTGTACTAATAGCAGATGACAACGAAGATTTAGCAAGGGAATTATCATCATACATAGGTGCAAAGCCTAATATGACAGTAACGGCTATTGCAACAGACGGTGAAGAGGCTTACACTCTTATTTCTCAAACCAGACCAGACATTATAATTCTTGACCTTGTAATGCCGAAACTGGACGGTATCGGTGTTTTAAAGCGTATGCAGACTTTGACATTTGATAAAAAGCCTAAAATCATAGTTTATTCCGTTTCATCAATAGCAATTAAAATGGCTGCGTCAGTAAGTCCTTTAATAGACTACTGTCTTTTAAAACCGCAAAGCAACGAACGTGTATACGAAGTTATTCAAGATTTAACATCTGTTCCTATGGTTAGCGCAATACCGCTTTCACACAATATAACAGCTCAAAAAGCCGAAGAAACAGACCTTGAAACTATCGTTACAGACTTCATTCACGAGCTTGGTGTTCCGGCACATATTAAGGGTTATCAATATATCCGAAGTGCAATAATGATGGTTGTTGAAAATATGGACCTGTTAAACTTCATCACTAAACAACTTTATCCCGAAATTGCAAAGGCATATAATACAACCGCCAGCCGTGTCGAACGTGCAATCCGTCACTCAATAGAAGTCGCTTGGAGCAGAGGTAAGCCTGAAGTTATGAATGAAATTTTCGGCTACACCATCCACACAGGCAAAGGCAAGCCGACAAATTCAGAATTTATCGCAATGGTTGCCGACAGAATCAGACTTCAATTAAAATAATAAAATATATCTTCTCTCAAAAAAAGTATCCTCTGTTGAGGATACTTTTTTGTTAATTTTCTTGAACTGTTGTTTCTCCGCCGTCTGTTTCGGGAATGTCTGTTTCCTCTGTTGTCGGTACTTCTGTCGGCTCAGGTGTCGGAGCTAAAGTTGGCGTTGGTGTTGATTTAGGTTTATTCTGCAAATCGTATAATCTCATAATAGTTGAGATTGACTGTTCATTTGTATAATTTGATTTAGGTGAGAACATATCGTCGCCCATACCTGTCATTATCTCGGCTTTGTTCATCTGATAAACAGCCTCTTTTGCCCACTCGCCTATTTCTTCATCATCGGCATACTTATAATCCGACAATTTGTAATCCTCATAGAAATCGTTATACCCCATATACTGTGCTGTCTTATACAAAAGCATCGACGCCTCTTCACGCGTAATCGAATTATTAGGTTTAAACGTACCGTCCTCATAACCGCTTATAATTCCTACCGTACCCAAAAGCGAAACTTCTTCTCTTGTTGTATCGCTGAATTTGACATTCTGCTCTGTCGGCAATTTATCCTTTGCCTTTAGCATATTTGCAAGGATTATGCAGAACTTTTCACGCGTCATATTGTCCGTATACACAAGTGTATCTTTGTATCTGTACGGTGCAACATCAAGCGAATACGCTCTCTTAACTTCTTTTTCTGCCCACTTTGACGGCTTTGATTTATTGAATGTTATATTTGCAAGCGGCATACGATGATTATAGTTCTCCCACTTCTGACCGTCTGCCGACTTAAATCTGTTTCCGTCTGCGTCCTCAACATAGTAATATCCGTCATAATAAACGGCAAGCTGAATAAGTTTATCAAATTCATACTTATCTTTTATTTTATAATTTTTGTCAAGATAGTAAATTGTCTTTACCTTCCCCCACTCTGAAGTGTAGTAATAAGGACAGCCGTCCCATTCAATCCATCTTAACATATATCCGGTATTTGTTTTCAAAAGTTCGTAACTGTCATAATTACCGTTTATAATATCCTTTACTTCCTGCGGCAATTCGTCCTTTACTTCCGATGCCAAGACACCTGTTGTAATCGGTCCTTGCTCTGCTCTCGGTTCATCGACATAATCTTCGTAATACTTATCAATATGACTTTCATTGCATACTCTGAATGAATTTCTTATACCGCCGACGTAATTTATAGGCAATACCATATTAATCGTAAATTCCTTTTCACTGTTTGCAGGAATTAATACACTTGCCATTGTATCTTTTTTAGCAGGACTTGACTCGTCTTTCAAAAGACCGCTGTGCTTGCCGTTTTCGTCCTCAACATACACCGCAATATTTGACGAAGTTTCGGCAACGTATTCAAAATACTTGTCTTTATTCGTTACGTTCTTAACTTTTAAATTATATGCCTCTGTTACGCAATAGTTGCCCATACTGCAACCGTAGCCTTGATTACTGCGTTTAACGGAAAGTTCATAATTTGGAACATAGTCCTCTCTGTTGTACCAAGTTGACGCACCCGGATATTCCGCAGTATCACTGTGATACGGATCCCATATCCATAAATTATTTTTTTCTTTTTCCTTTACATTAGAGCCGTAATAATCAAGTTTTGAATCATCTTTGTATGTCAAAGTAAGCAAGTCCGACTGTACAGATATATCTTTCGACCAAATATCGTCCTGCGGATTAAGATTGGTGCACCACGCGTCCGTGACATAGCCGTCAGGCTGATATTGATTGAATACTTTGTTTTTTATATACTCACCGTCTTTGTATGTATTGTCAATAGTATATTCAAGGTCAACATTAACCTTTGGAAGTGAATCGGCAATGCCTTTTTCCGTTCTTGTGTATGAATATTTTCCGAACTTTGCATTCGGGTCAAAACTGCTTCTGTCCTTTAGTTCATCACCCGTTTTGAATGCCGCAACATTAAAATTCATTTTGCCGTAATTAAGTGATAATTCTCCAAGTATCTGTGACGGCTTGTGATAGCCGATACTTGTGTAATCGTCCATATAGTCGCTAAGCCATATTGTTTCGCCTTTTTTCAGTTCAACAGTTACAGGCTCATATTGCTTTGCCTCGTATAACCAGGCACCGTTTAATTGTGACAGGTTTACACCAAGCATTGACGCAAGTCCGTTAATGCAACCGAATTTGTTTGTTTCTTTTGACCACGTTCCGTCACTGAATATAAACGACTCGTCCTCAACAGCCTCAAAAAATGCTTTGTTTATAGTTATTTCACTGTCCTCAACAGCCGTGAGTTCAACATCAACTTCAATTTCATATCCTGCACCGTAACCGCCGTTACTGTCAGTGTAATTTATATGACAAATAAGAAAGTCATATAAATCCGGTTCAAGATTTTCGTTGTTCATAATATATGACGGCGGATTGTCGTCACTGTTCATTAAGTCCTGATTTCTGATTGCTTCGGGATTGTTGCAGTAAATCCACTTGCCTTCACCTTCAGGCGTAAATGTCATATCTGCTGCCGATGCACTTACCCCCAATGCACAAAGCAATACTATAATTGCTAATATTTTCTTCAATTCCTCGTCCTCCTTTTGTATATTTATATTTATTTAGACGTTAAATAATTCAATTTTGTTCCATTTGTTTCCGTAAAAAAACGGAACATCTCAGTTCCGTTTTGTGTGTGATGTGTATTTTGTGGGTTGTCAAGTGTGCCAATCTTTCTTGCCACCCCTCAGTCGGCTTTGCCGACAGCTCCCCTCAAAGGGAGCCTTAGTATGCCGTTCCTTGAGGAGAGATGCCTGAAAGGCGGAGTGGTGGCGTATTTTTATTCTTCTGTTTCTTCGCTTTCTTCATCATCACTGTAATAAAGCTCACCTGCACGCATCATTTCAATCATATCCCATACAGTATATTTGCCCTCATCATCTTGTGTTGAAAACGGTACAAGAATATCATCTTCGCCCATTTCAAGAGTTTCCCAAATTCTTTGAAGATTCGGCTCAATCTCTCTCTTTTTAAGCTTATCCATTTTTGTTGCAACAACTATCAAATTCGTATGATAATGGCGAATCCAATTTGCCATTGTTATATCGTCCTTAGTTGGCTTATGACGGCTGTCAACAAGCAATATCGTCTGCACAAGCGGTTCACGGTTTGCAAGATAATCCTCCATCATCTTGCCCCACTTTTCCGTTTCGGACTTTGAACGCTGTGCATATCCGTAACCCGGCAAGTCAACAAGATAAATTGTATCGTCGATATTATAAAAATTAATCGTAATTGTTTTACCCGGTGTACCCGATACTCTCGCCAGCGATTTTCTGTTAAGCAGTTTATTTATCATCGAAGATTTACCGACATTTGAACGTCCGGCAAATGCAAATTCCATATAACCTGTCGTTGGGTATTGGTTTGGACGTACTGCGGAAATTGTAAGGCTAACATTATGTATATTCATAATTTATATCATTCCTTTCTTCACTTATCTCAAAGCATTTTCAAGTACAGTATCCATACTCTTTACAGGTATGAAATTGATTTTGCTTCTTACTTCCTTAGGGACATCGTCTATATCGGCTTTGTTTTCGTTCGGAATAATAATATCGGTTATTCCTGCTCTGAATGCCGCAAGCGACTTTTCTTTCAAACCGCCTATCGGAAGAACTCTGCCTCTAAGCGTGATTTCACCTGTCATTGCAATATCGCTTCTTACAGGATTTTTTGTAAGCGCCGATACAACTGCTGTTGCCATTGTTATTCCGGCTGACGGACCGTCTTTCGGTACTGCGCCTTCCGGCACGTGAATATGTATATCCTTTGTTTTATGGAAATTTTCCGCAATACCGAGTTTTTGTGAATTTGCTCTTATGTAGCTGATTGCCGCCATTGCACTTTCTTTCATAACATCGCCGAGCTTACCTGTAAGTTCGACTTTTCCGCTTCCCGGCATAACGTTAACTTCTATCGACAACGTGTCACCGCCTACCGACGTCCAAGCCAATCCTCTTGCAACACCTATTTCGTCCTGCTCATTCATTTTTTCAAAATGGAAACGTTCCTTACCGAGATATTCCTCAAGATTTTGCTTTGTAACCTCTATCGGTCTTTCGGTGTTTTCAAGAAGTTTCTTAACCGCCTTACGGCATATCTTACCTATTTGCTGTTCAAGTTTTCTGACGCCCGCCTCACGGGTGTAATATTCGATTACAGCCTCAATCGCGTCATCTGAAATTGTCAAATCATTGTCATCAAGTCCATTATTTTTCATAGATTTCTTCACAAGATAATCCTTTGCAATATGGAATTTTTCATTGCTTGTATAACCCGAAAGTTCAATGATTTCCATTCTGTCAAGCAACGGTCTTGAAACCGTATCAAGTGAATTTGCTGTTGTGATAAACAACACCTGCGACAAATCAAACGGTACTTCAATATAATGGTCGCGGAATGTTCCGTTTTGTTCATAGTCAAGCACTTCCAAAAGTGCGGCTGACGGATCACCTTTATAATCCGCACCCATTTTATCAATTTCGTCAAGCAAAATAAGCGGATTTTTTGTTTTTGCCTCTTTCATTGCCGCTATAATTCTGCCCTCCATAGCGCCTATGTAAGTCTTTCTGTGACCTCTTATATCTGATTCGTCGTGAATACCGCCGAGAGATATTCTGACATATTTTCTGCCGAGCGAACGTGCGATTGACTTTGCAACCGACGTTTTACCCACTCCCGGAGGTCCCGCAAAACAAAGTATCGTACCGTTTTTGCCTTTTGTGTTCTGTCTTACCGCAAGATATTCAAGCACGCGTTCCTTGACCTTTTCAAGTCCGTAATGATCCTCATTTAATATCTTTTCAGCATTTTTAATATCAAAGCTTTCCTTTGACAGCTTGTTCCAAGGAAGGCTTAAAACAGTATCAAGATAATTTCTAATCACCGAACTTTCAGCCGACGACGGCGGCATTTTTGAAAACCTGTCAACTTCTTTCATAAGTTTTTCTTTCGTATCCTTAACGGTTTTCAATTTGTTTATTTTCTGCTTATATTCTTCTACTTCCGCCTTTATGCCGTCGGTATCGCCAAGTTCGTCCTGTATCACTTTTAATTGCTCACGTAAATAATATTCTCTTTGATTTTTGTCAATTCTTTCTTTGACTTTCTGTGCAAGCTGTTGCTCCAACTTCAATACTTCAAGCTGATTTTGTATTGTAATGATAAGTTTTTCCGCTCTGTCATATGAATCAAATTCAGATAAAATTTCCTGTTTTTCTTTTGTGTCAATTTCAAGACTTGCGGCAATCACATCACAAAGTTCGCCTATTTCCTCAATACCCATAACCGCCATAAAATTATCGGCAGTAAGTTTTGGATTTTGAGAAAAATATTCTTCGTAAGACTTTTTAAGTCGTCTTATATAAGCCTGTTTTAAAGGATGATTTTCTTCGTACAAATCGTCAAATTCCTGTACTTCCGCCTCAAAAAACGGCTTTTCGGAAATGAAATTTTCAATAATTCCACGTTCCAATCCCTTTACTATAACTCTTGTTATACCGCCGGGCATACGCATAACCTGTTTTATAACCGCAAACGTACCTATACTGTATATATCGTCAACAGTCGGTTGTTCTATTGTATAATCCTTTTGCGCCGCAAGGAATACTATTGAATCATTTTCAGCAGCACTTTCAAGTGCTTTTATGGACATTTCTCGTGCCGCGTCAAAATTAAGCGTCATATGCGGGAACAAAACCATTCCACGCATTGGCACTACCGACACACGTTTTAGTTCTTTTTCCAATCCGTTTTCACTCCTATAAGATTAATATTACTATTATATAATTTTTTCGTATAATTTTCAACTGTTTTTTACAGTTTTTTATTTAGGTTTTATAACCGATATATCAATTATTTTTTCATCACTGCTTATATATCCGTTTGTATAATGACACGCTTTTAAAATCCACGCAATATCGTCCAAAGTCACGTTTCTTCTGTCGTCAAGAAATATAATATTTTTAGCCATTTGAAGAATTTTAACCGCATCTCTGCCGTTTTTCGCATAACGTGCAATCATCTCAACCGCATTTTGTTCTATATTGATTTTTATTCTTTCAGCCGCACCGTAAATTATTTTTTCTATATTATCCCTCGTCAAAGGGTTAAAATAAATTTCGACACATCTTGAACGAACAGCCTCGGGAATTTCTTCGGGCTTTCTGGTTGTCGCACCGATAAGTCTGAAATCTGCAGGTATGCCGTTTTTGAATACATCGTGTATATACGTTGGGATTTTTTTGTTTTCTTCGCTGTAATATGCACTTTCAAACATAACCCTCCTGTCCTCAAGCACCTTTAACAGCTTGTTAATCTGACAAGTCTGTAATTCGCCGATTTCATCTATAAACAAAACTCCGCCGTGAGCCTTTGACACAGCTCCCTCTTTAACCTGAGGTACACCTGCAACGCCGTATGCGCCTGCGCCTTGATATATCGGATCATGTACCGAGCCGATAAGCGGATCGGCAATGCTTCGTTCATCATATCGCATTATCGTTGCGTCTGTTTCGATAAACTTCGCATTTTTTGAAAACGGTGTACCGTTACTTTTCTTTGCACATTCCAACGCCACCCTTGCCGCCGCCGTTTTGCCGACACCCGCCGGTCCGTATATCAAAATATGCTGCGGATCAGGACCGCAAAGTGCCGCTTTTATCGCTCTTATTCCGTCGTCCTGACCTATTATTTCATTCACGTTTTTAGGTCTTGCCGTTTCCGTCACAGGTTCAGATAAATGTATATGACGCATACAATTAAGGTGTTCAGCCTCTTTTTTTGAATTGTTTGCAAGGGTTTCACTGTCGCTTTTTTCATTCCTCAGCTTTGTGAAAAAATACATTCCTATAACAAGTGTAAAGAAAAACTGTGTTATCATTATTACACTATTCATATCTATTCCTCCGGACATTTCTTAATACTCTAACTATATTCTTTTCAGAGTAATTTTAATTATTCCAAAATGTCTATGGGAATATTTTTAGTCTTTAACGCAAACAACAGAGCTTTTTGCTCTGTTGTCTAAGTAATGTCTAATTCAAATCTTCTAAATTTCCGCCCATCAATTCGTATGCTTTTTCAAACTGATTGTCTGTTGTCACTTCAATCTTTGAAAAAACTTTTTCAATTTTCTTTTGAGTCGGTATGTCAAGGACTCCGTATGAAAGCAAATCATTTGCTTTTTGGAAGTCCTTTATCGCAGTTTTCAATTCATCGTCAAATACATCACTGTCCGTATTTCCGTTATAGAAATCCAACAGATAAAGTCTTTCCTTTGCGGCTTTAACATTATCGGACGAATTACCGTATGATTGTTTTGTTGTATAATCAAACGGCGTATACTTTGATGTATCTATTCTGTCTGTAGTATTTTCAACTTCAACATCAGGTGTAAGTCCGATATGGTTTATTTCCTTACCGTTTCTTGTCACATACTGACCTGTTGTAAGTTTAAAAACAGAACCGTTTGAAAGCGGATATGTATTTTGAATTACCGCCTTACCGAAAGTCTTTGTTCCGATAAGAGTACCGCCCTTGGAATCTTGAATTGCACTTGCAAGAATTTCAGACGCAGAAGCAGTATGCTCATTTACAAGTACCGCAAAGTCAAATTCAGGCTTATCAAGCTTTGATTCATATGTAACGTTATACTTTGTATCTCTGAATTTAACGTCGATTATCTTACCTTTTTTAACAATCTGCTGTGCAATCTCAACTGATGACGATACAAGACCGCCGCCGTTATTTCTCAAATCAAGAATTATCTTCTTAATATTCTTTTCACGCATCCAATCAAGTGCATCTGTAAATTCATCGGTAGTTGTCGAATTAAAGGTTGTAATTTGAATATAACCTATATTACCCTTCAATTCAGCCGAATTAACGGAATTTTCATGTACCGCAACACGCGTTGTTATAAATTCAAGTTCTTCCCCGTCACGCAGCACGGAAACTCTGACGCTTGTATTTTCTTCGCCGATTATTTTATTACGCACTTCGGATGTGCTCCAACCCGTAACGTCCTTACCGTCAACCTTGCAAATCTTGTCGCCGATTTTAAGTCCTGCTTTTTCAGCCTTACTGTCCTCATTGAGAAAACCCACAATTTCAACATAACCGTCATCAGACATTTTCATTGATATACCAATACCGTAAAAATTCTGATTTAATTTATCCTGAAATGCCTTATACTCCTCCGGAGTGTAAAATTCACTGTAATCATCAAGGCTTTCAAGCATTGACTTCAACAACTGCACCAACAATGGGTCATTATTTTCAAGCAACTTTGAAAGACCCTGTTTCATTATTTCTTCTTCCGTAAGTGAATCGTCTATATATCTTTCGGCAACATATTTTGCCATTTGTTCAAATGCACCGTATTCACCGCTATATTTTGATTCTTCCGCTGTTTCTGTTCCAGCCGCAAAAACACTTCCCGACATAAGCAACATAACAACAGACAAAATAGCCGCTGTCAATTTCTTCTTCATATGCACTACCTCTTACTTACTGTTATTTTCATATCGTTAAAATATTTTTCGCCCTGTACCGTAAGTGTATAAACAAGCTCGATAGTTCCGCCGTTTTCGTCAAGTTTTGATACTATTCTTTGCGTTTCAATCTCCATCGGCACTGTGCCGTAAGGCAAATGATACAAAAACTCTTTCTTTGTATCAACCTTATACGTCATTGACGAATTTACACTTCCCGTACGTTTTATAAGTATCTCGTTGCCGTCTATTTTTATCATAGACGAAATTTTATCTCCGTTATTTTCTGTTTTGTACGTTATATACTGCTTACCGTTTTTTTCGGTATAATTTCCGTAAGCCGTTTCTTCTATCGTGTCGGTTTCCGAATCAATCGTCTGTCTGTTGCTGACCTTTATACGATATTCGTTATCAGTATTTTTCAATGTCAATCTTATTCACCTGTCCGTTAATTTCTCTTTCAAGGAAAATTCCGCCAAGCTCCTCAAAGCTTGATATATCATCGCTTACATAATATCTGTATTGATTTTCGTCACACTTGCCGTCATGCAAAAGGTTTTCTTTTGTAAGTTTCTTTTTTAAATACTTTGCAACCTCCGCACCCGAATTTATAAGTGTAACGTCATCACCCATATATTCTCTTATAACCTTTTCAATCAAAGGATAATGCGTACAGCCCAAAATAAGTGTATCAACACCTTGATTTCTTATTTCTTCAAGATATTCCGCCACGATAATTCTCGTAACCTCCGTATCGAAATATCCGTTTTCAACAAGCGGTACAAACATAGGGCAAGCCTTTGCAAAAGTCTGCATCTCGCTGTCATATGCCTTTATCTGCTTTTCGTATTCACCGCTTTTGATTGTTCCCGCCGTACCTATAACGCCGATTTTCTTGTTCTTTGTCGCTCTTACCGCCGCATAAACAGCCGCGTCAATTACGCCGATAATCGGCACGTCAAATTCGTCCTTAATCGCAGGCAATGCCGCAGAACTTGCAGTTCCGCAAGCGATAACTATAATTTTCACATCAAATGTGTTAAGAAAACGTATGTCACCTCTTGTATATTTAAGCAACGTTTCTTTTGAACGCGAGCCGTAAGGAACTCTGCCCGTATCACCAAAATATATAATGTCCTCTTTCGGTAACTCATTTATTATCTGCTTTACGGCAGTAAGTCCTCCAAGTCCTGAATCAAAAACACCTATACATTTGTTATCCATTATTTTACTCTCTTTTCCGCAAGCTCGATAAGTTTGTCTAAAAGCTCGCTGTATTCTATACCGACAGCACCCCATAGTTTCGGATACATACTTATGTTTGTAAATCCCGGAAGTGTGTTGATTTCATTTAATACAACACTTCCGTCACTGTGTTTAACAAAAAAGTCAACTCTTGAAAGTCCGCTGCCGTCAAGTGCCTTAAACGCTCTTACGGCATACTCTCTGATTTGCTCGATTGTTTCCTTAGGCAGATCGGCAGGAATTTTAAGTTCTGTTGAGTTGTCGTTGTACTTTGCATCAAAGTCATAAAATTCAACAGTTGGCATAATTTCACCTACTGTTGCGGCTTTTACGTCCTCATTACCAAGTACGGCACATTCAACCTCATGACCGTCGATATTTTCTTCTACAAGTATTTTTCTGTCAAACTGTGCGGCATTTTCAAGTGCGGCTTTTAATTCTTTTCTGTCGTGAGCCTTTCCCACTCCGACAGACGAACCTGTTCTTGCAGGCTTAACAAAGCAAGGATAACCAAGCTTGTTTTCGATTTCATCCATCTTATCTTCAAAGTTGTCTGTTTTATTTACAACAACCCAATCAGCCTGCGGAATATCTGCACTTGCAAACACGATTTTTGATGAAGTCTTATCCATACCGTTTGCAGACGCCATTACGCCCATACCGACATAAGGTATTCCCGAAAGTTCAAAAAGACCTTGAATTGTTCCGTCCTCTCCGAACTCACCGTGAAGTACAGGAAAAATAACGTCAGGATGAATTTTCATAACCTTATCGCCGTCAAAAACAATTATAGCCTTATCCTCTGCATCAGGAGAAAGAATTGCCTTCTTCTTGTTTTCCGTATCCTGTTCCCATTCTCCGCTTTCAATCTTTGCATAGTCGCCTGTGTACAGATACCATGCACCGTTTTTTGTAATTCCTATTGTTGAAATATTGTATTTATCTTTATTAAGGTTATTTAAAACCGATGTAACCGATTTTCTTGAAATTTCGTGTTCCGGTGACTGTCCGCCGAAAATAACACACAATTCTAACATTATGTAATCACTCCTAAAACTTTATATAATATTATAATACCTTTTTCGTCACTAAATTGCAAGTGTATTTATTAAAAGTTTATCTTTTTCTCAACTTTTCGAGTACATTTTCAAAATACTCCGGTATATCACTTGTAAATTCCATCATTTTGCCTGTCCGCGGGTGTACAAAACCAATCGTTTTTGCGTGAAGCAACTGACCGTTTAAATTGAACTTTTCTTTTTTAATTCCGTAAAGCGGGTCGCCTACTATGCTGTGACCGATTGACGCCATATGCACTCTTATCTGATGTGTTCTGCCTGTTTCAAGGATACATTCAACAAGTGTATATTGTCCGAATCGTTCAAGTACGTTAAAATGCGTAACCGCCTCACGTCCGCCGAATACAACAGCCATTTTCTTTCTGTCAGACGGATTTCTGCCGATAGGCTTATTTATTGTGCCGCTGTCCTCTTTTATATTGCCGTTTACAAGTGCAACATATTTACGCATTGCTTTGCGTTCTTTAAGCTGTTCCGACAACTTCAAATGTGCCTCATTATTTTTTGCGACTATCAAAAGTCCCGACGTGTCCTTATCAATTCTATGCACAATCCCGGGACGGATTACACCGTTAATTGCAGAAAGTTCGTCACCGCAATGGTAGACAAGACCGTTTACAAGCGTACCCCTCTCGTTACCCGGTGCAGGGTGAACGCAAAGTCCCTGCGGTTTGTTCACAACGATAACATCACTGTCCTCATATACGATATTAAGCGGTATATTTTCAGGCTCAATAGAATGTTCTTCGGGTTCGGGTACATTTATCGTTATTTCCTCCGTACCCAAAATCTTATATTTCTTTAAAAGCTGTTTTTCTCCGCAAAGCACAAGACCGTCCTCGCATAATTTTGCCGCATAACTTCTCGAAATATCCGAATTGTCCGCAATGAATTTATCAAGTCTTTCGCCTTTGTTTTCCTCTGCCGCATTAATTTTTAACGTCTGCATTTTTATCCTCTTTATCAAACCAAATAAAATAAACCACAAGCAATATCGCACCGACAGTTATACCTATATCGGCAATATTGAATACCGGAAAGTTTATAAATGACGTCTGTATATAGTCAATAACAAAACCTCTGAAAATTCTGTCTATTGCATTGCCGAATGCGCCCGCAAACATCATTGTAATCGATGTACACAAAAGCGGATGTGTCGGCTTTTTCTTTATCCAGTATATTACCGCACAAACGCAGAATACAACCGAAATAATGCTCAAAAGCGAGAGTTTTCCCGAAAGTAATGAAAATGCCGCGCCCTTATTTTGAATATATGTTATATCAAATAAATTCAGTATCGAAAATGCGGTATCGCCTACATTCATACCCGAAACGACCAAGTATTTTACCGCTTGATCGGCTATAATTATAAGCATCGCAATAATAAGCCAAAGCATATATAATCTCCTTATTTTGTAATATAATCGAATGCAGCAAATATTTCGTCCTTTGAAACATCAGTCGTCTGCATAACCTCGCCGACTTTTGTCGGCAAAACAAATTTTAATTTACCTGCAATTTTCTTTTTATCCTTCTGCATATAGCCGTAAACAACCTCTTTTTCAGGCAAATCAACACGAATTTTAAAACCGTACATATCAAGTACGTTCTCAATACGATTTAATGTACTTTCATCAATCATATTTCGCTTATACGCAATATACGATGCACCGACCATACCGATTCCGACACACTCACCGTGAGTCATCTTAAAATCGTATGCCGATTCGACCGCGTGACCGATTGTATGACCGAAATTGAGAATTGCACGAAGTCCATTTTCTTTTTCGTCCTGCTCAACAACGTCAGCCTTAATCGAACAATTTATCTTGTCCATCTTTATAAGCGTTTCATTGTCAAGTGTTTTTATCTTGTCGCTGTTTTTCTCGATATAATCAAAGAACTCGCTGTCTCTTATAATTCCGTGCTTGATAACCTCTCCCATACCCGAAACAAATTGTTCGTTCGGAAGTGATTTCAAAGTTGCCACATTTATGTACACAAGTTTCGGCTGATGAAAAGCACCTAAAATATTCTTGCTTTCCATAAAGTCAATACCTGTTTTTCCGCCGACAGAGCTGTCCGACTGTGAAAGTAGTGTTGTAGGCACTTGCACAAAATCAATACCGCGCATAAATATTGCCGCGGCAAATCCTGCCATATCTCCTACCACGCCGCCGCCAAGTGCTACAATCATACTTTTTCTGTCCATTTCGTGTTCGATACACGCACCGCATATGCCGAGTATTGTATCCATACCCTTGTTTTCTTCACCTGCCGTAAATGCGTATATTTTTGAATCATAGCCGTTTTTTATAAGTAAATCATTTACTTCGTCGGCATATAGTTTTTCTACGTTACTGTCCGTTACAACAAGTAATTTTTTCGGTGCATTTATATCCGACATTGCTTTTGCAAAGCCGTTAAAGCTATCCGAAAAAAGTATATCGTATGATTTTTTTCCTAAATCAACAAATAAATTTTCCATATTCAATATTCCTTTTAGTGTCCCTGTTTTTAGTGTCTCCTTATAGTGAAAGTGACGGTATCGCATTAAGCGTCATATCCGCAAAATTCTTTTCAAGATAACCGTAATATCCCGCACAGGCTATCATTACTGCATTATCCGTACAAAGTATAGGCTCCGGATATACAACTTTTATGCCCTTTTCGCCTGCAAGTTTTGTCATTTTTTCACGCAACGCACTGTTTGACGCAACACCGCCTGCAAGTGCGATAATCTTGCTGTTTTTCTGTTCTGCCGCCTCTATCGTGTGTTCACACAAAACGTCCGTAACCGCATCCTGAAAGCTTGCGGCAATGTCGGCTTTATTATATTCTTCACCGTTTTGTTCAAGTTTGTGAAGATAATTTATGACCGCTGTTTTAACACCGCTGAATGAGAAATCAAGCGAATTTTTATCCATTCTCACGCGTGGAAAATCAACCGCTTTCGGATTACCCTCTTTGGCAAGTTTATCAATAAGCGGGCCGCCCGGATAACCCAAACCAAGCACACGAGCTATTTTGTCAAACGCCTCACCTGCCGCATCGTCACGTGTTCTGCCCATTATTTCAAGATGCGTGTAATCCTCAACGCTCACAATATGACTGTGTCCGCCTGACGCAACAAGACATACAAACGGCGGTTCTAAATCTTTGTGTGCCACAAAATTAGCCATTATGTGTCCCTTTATGTGATGTACCGGCACAAGCGGTTTGTTAAGTGCAAACGCAAGTGCTTTTGCCGTTGATACTCCGACAAGCAACGCACCGACAAGACCCGGACCGTATGTAACCGCAATCGCGTCAATATCGTCAAATGTTACGTTTGCCTCCTCCAATGCCTCGTCTATAACCGCGTCAATCGTTTCAATATGCCGTCTTGACGCAACCTCCGGCACAACACCTCCGAATTTTTTGTGCAGTGCAATCTGCGTATTTATTACATTAGACAAAACCTCTCTGCCGTCTTTTACGACAGCAGCCGCAGTTTCGTCACATGAACTTTCAATTCCAAGTATAAGCACGTTATCACTCCTCACACGGTTCAAAGCTTTTCGTCATTATCCAAGCGTCCTCACCGTTATCACTGTAATATCTTTTCCTCTCACCTATTATATCAAAACCGTATTTCTTGTAAAGCCCTTGGGCCGCTATGTTACTTTTGCGGACTTCAAGAGTTAAAAGTTCCAGCTTTAATGTAATGGCTGTTTTTATCATTTCACTGATAAGCATACTGCCTATTCCGTTTTTTCTGTATTCCGGAAGTACTGCGATATTTGTTATGTCACCCTCACCCGACACGTTCCAAAACCCTGCATAGCCTATACACTTACCATTATCCTTTGCGACAAAATACACCGCAAGTTTGTTTTGCATTTCGTCGTGAAAAGATTTTTCCGACCACGGAACTGCAAAGCACTTTTTTTCAAGCTCCGCAATTTCCGCAACGTCATCATCTGTCATTCGTGTTATCGTAATATTTTTCATATCACTTTTTACTTTGCATATCTGCGATTTTTTCCGCAATGTCTACAAGCGCGTCATAAATCTCTTGTGCAACTTCTTCATATTCTTCAAGGTCACCGCCGTAAGGATCGGATATGTCACCGCTTGAACCTGCATATTCAAGTAATGTGTATACCTTGCCTTTTGCCAAAGGCTCAAGTATTTGCTTGTGTCCCTCTGTCATTGTTAGGATTAAATCACATTGCTTTATAAGGTCCTCCGTTACAGGCTGTGTTCTATGGCCTGATAAGTCTATGCCGTATTTCATAAGTGCTTTAATCGCATTTTCACTTGCACCTTGACCGTCCTCGGCAAATATTCCGGCTGATTCGATAAATACATCAAGGTCGTTTTCAACAGCGATTTTGTCCATTATCGCCGCCGCCATCGCACTTCTGCACGTGTTGCCTGTACATACAAACAGTATATTCATAAACTCTTTTAAACTCCTTTAAACCCTTATTTTTGGCTCTATGCCTACATTTTTCGACACTTTACATTATCTGTTAATTTTATGCTTTCTTATGATTTGCCACTTAATTTGATGGTCATTTTCTGTAAATCCTCTGTAAAATAAGACGATTTTGACGAATTTACAGGACGGCGCATTGTAGCTGTTTTAGCTCCTTCTCAACATTTTCATACTCTGCATGAGTGTATGTATTCATAGTAACGCTTAAATCTGAATGCCCCATCAAATACTGTAAATGTTTTGGATTGATTCCTGCACTTGCCATATGACTGCAAACATGAGGTGTTATTAGCGGCAATTCTTCTTTATATATGCTATTATATTTTTCGCGGATATGCTGAAAATACTTTTCCCAATGCATTGCAACAGTAGGCATATTGTTTTTATCTAAATAGAGAAATCCCGAATAACCATCTACGACAGGCTCAATCTTTAAGGACGTTCTGTTATTAAGAATCCTTTCAAAACATTGACATACATTATCTGTTATCGGTATAATCCTTTTTCCTGCCTTCGTTTTGGGTTTTTCATATAGTATACCTCATATTACTTGGGCGTATAAGCTGGCGTTCAATATTGATTTTCTTTGCTTTTAAATCAATATCATTTATAGTCAATCCGGTAAATTCTGAAATACGCATACCCGTATAAAACAGAATATATATTGCATCATAATATTTACAAAAATGCTTGTCATTTTTGATAAAAGCCAAAAATTTTCTTTTTTGATCATGTGTCAATGCATCTCGTCTTACACCATCATTTACAATAATTGTAAAAGCAGAAAAATCAAACGGATTTTTTCGTATAAGTTCATCATCCAGAGCCATTTTAAACGCCGGTCGTAAAACACCTCTTATACTATGAATGGTACTGTAACTTAATCCATCATTTTCCTGAAGCTTTATAAGCCAAAGCTTTGCATCTGAAATTTTCACTTCATCAATCCTACGCATACCAAAAGGTTCTTTCTCTAAGCGTCTCAATACAGTATTGTAACCTGTTCTTGTATTTTCTCGCACTCCTCTTCTTTGAATAACATATTCATACACCGTAAGATTACCACCATATGGTATAAGTCCATCATCAATATCCTTCAATATTTCTTTTTCTTTTTCTCTTAATGAAATACATTTTCTCTTTCCTTTAGGAAGCGGATCAGTTTCTTCAAGTTTCCAACTGTAAACACATTTTGCCTTACCAAATATATCAACATAGTCAAATTGGTATAAACCATTATCCCTTTGACATTCGCCGTTTCTTAAAATCCTTCCTTTCTTATCTCTTCTTTTTTCACTCATAAATATTTGCTCCTTTCTAACAAAAAGAAGCCATAGTGTAATATTAGTATATCACATCTATGACTAAATTTCTACTATTTTTTTATATTTCCTAAATTGATGTCGTTTCATCTAAAAAGGATTCAAATTTTTTTCTGTTTATCATTGTTCTACTACCATTTTGAACAATAAATTTATAATCGGATTCCAAAAAATCATTAACTATCCTGTACATTTTATTCTCTCCGATATTAAAATACTCCGACGCCTCTTTAATTGTCAGTAAATACTTTTCTGATATCGGAATTTTTTTAACCGAAGCTTTATCCAAAATATGCACCTCCTAAAAATATATCACCCCCTATATAGGCAAAACGAATAGCAGCTTGCAAGACTGCTCCATAGGAATTTCACCTTCCCGGCGCTCTGCCCGGACTGTCCCCGATGCTTGCATACACGCCTTTTATAGCGCGGTCTACGGCTGGACAGAAGTATCATTGTCCCTATACAAGATTATCGCCCACAGCTTGCAAATTCTGTTTTTCGGCATTGATAATTTATCGCAATCTATATACTTCAATGAAAGAAATTATACAAAGAGGTAGAAGCAAATTATAGATTATGGCGTATCTGTCGTCTGGCTCATTCATATAGGAATGTATCCGCTTGCTCTTATTCTGTCCCAGCATTGTCTTCCGGGACTTTCTTTTTACGTTCTTCCACTGACCATTTATATAATCAACAGTATGTTATTCCACAATTTATTTGAGAGCACAACAATAAGACGGCACAGCTTTTGCCATGTCACCTGCGAGTATCTGAAAACAAATTTAACTGCTAATCAAACACTTTTTTCATTACATAACGCAATTTTAGTGCGACAACATTTGTGGCTGTTACATAATAATTGATTTTGTAATGAAAATGGCTGAAAATATTATAAAAAACTGTCTAAAATCAACATTTCATAGATTATATTCACGAACGATTCTTGTCTAAAATGTAGTGGAAATTATTGACAATTACTTTTGCGAATGATATAATCACAACATAATCAATTATTATGTTGTATCGTGTAGAAAATAGTCCCGTATAAGACCGAGATTTTGAATTCTCTTGCGGTGTACTTCTCCGCTTTCCGCTGTATAAATACGCGCGGTATTTATACTCGAATGTCCAAGAATATCAGAAAGACGGACTATATCCTGATAAACAGCATAATATGTTTTACCAAACAAGTGTCTTAGATTATGCGGAAACACCTTGCTTGCAAGCACTCCTGCTTTAATGCAAAGACGCTTCATCTCTGCCCAGATATTACTCCGATTAAGTGGATTTCCTTTTCTGGTAACAAACACAGCTCCATTTTTAATATTCTTTTCCCTAATGTACCGCTGTAACATCTTACACAGCTTGCTCGGAATGAAAATAACACAATTTTTTCCCTTGCATTTAATGCTTGCAACACCGTTTTTCACTGCATCTACCGTTATATATGCCAATTCGGACACACGGATTCCGGTAGCACAAATTGTCTGCATTACAAGATACAAACGTGTTTTCCCCTGTTCGTAAGCTGTTTTAAGAAGTATGTCATATTCCGCTTTTGTAAGCTCACGGTTTGGTTCAATAAATGTGTTTTTCTGAATTTTAAGACTTTTTACCCTGTATTCCGGATGATTTATCCATCCAAAAAATGAATTTAGCGATGATAATACTGAATTTACACTTTTAGGCACATATTCACTCTCCAGCAATTGCTTATATTCTTGAACAACCGCTTTGCTGATTTGTTGTCCGTCAAGCCACTGAACAAATGCGGTTACATCATGAGTGTACTTCATCACTGTCGCTTTTGACTTTTCCTCCAAAATAAGGTAGCTCTCAAATTCCTTAATTTTTTGTAACATCAATAATTTCCTCCACAACCATTATACAATATATTTTTAAATTTGTCATATACCAAAAAATGGTTATAAAAAACAAGGCACATTACAAAACGGTTTTTAGCCATTTCGCAATGCGCTTTATATGCTTATAATAAAATCTTTTTTATCCGCAATATATTAAATATTGAAATTAGTTATGTGTCTGCATATTGAATATACTTCTTACTATATTGAATATATCACTCATCACAGAATACACGGTTATATTTAAGAAAAAAAGAGAGAGAGATATTCTTATTATGGGGTGTTCACATGTACCCGTATATTCTGAGATCAACTATATATTTTTTTATTTATTTAATTCCTATTATTTTACCAACGCTTGCAATTTGCGAAAAGCAAACTGTAAACTACTTCGATGTCCTCTGTAATAGTTTTCTATGCTATGTTCTTATTGAAAAGAACTATATATCATATTATATTGAAATACCTCAATGCATACTCAATTCCATCATCTAATAAATTCTTGGTAACAAATGAAGATAGTTGTTTTAGTTTCTCTGGACTTTCACCCACTGCAATACTATTTGGCACTGCCTCAAGCATAGGAATATCATTCATACTATCGCCTATGGCATAGGCATCTGATAAATGTATATGATGATACCTGAGTACACGATCTATTCATGTTCCTTTTCTCATCATACCACGCAAGCAGCTTATCAAAAGCAAAATTATCATCACTTACGTCGGGTGACAAGTTCTTACCCTGATTTTCAAAACGTCTTTTAAGTTTCATAAAGCCTTCAAATGAGCGGCAGCGTTTATCGGTAAAAAATGATTTTGAATGTTCATACATTGGTGTCATATCGCACTCATATATTAGTTCTGCTACACTATCACATAGTTTTTGCGGTAATTTATGCTGAAATATTACTTCTTTGCCACACTCTATATACATTCCACATCCACATATATAACCATCAAAACCTATATCTAACAAGCGCTGCTCAATATTCATAATAGTCCTACCAGTATCAACATACATAAGATGTCCATTTGCCTGTGCTTTATGAATTGCGTTTATAGCGCTTTCCGGGATTATATATGCCCCATCATCAGATATAAGTGTGCCGTCCAAATCAAAAAATACTATCATTAGTGCCTCTCCTTAATTTTATTTTCTCTATTATTATATATTAAAATAAAACTCTTTACAAATATTATAAATACGTTTTAATTCAAAATAGTATTTATTCCGTCTTGTATTCAAAAAAATCGAAATCCGCGTAATGCTTGTGTTTGACTCTATCCGCACAGGTAATACCCACCATTGTTCCTGTAAACTCACCATACCGGCAGTATTCATCCGAAAATTTCGTAGCATCAAATACAGGACCGATTGGTATATATTTTTTTCCGTCAAGACTCCACATAAATTGCATTTTACGACCGCGTACTTCTACTCTCATATATACAGGGACATCCTCAACTGCCACACGTGTATCAAGCATCTCCGCTTTTTCGCCGTTTTCAATATGTATAATCGACAGCGCGCTTTGTCCAAGTGTTTCGCTATAATATTTACGGAGATTGATATAGTTCATATTATCATAGTAAAATATCAGACCGGCGCTCTGATGAGGCATTTCTGGAATATATTCCATTTTTGTAGTTACAGTCGCATAAGTGCTTGTGAGTTTTCTTGCAAGTATGCTTACCTTGTTTAATGATGTTCTCGACTCCTGACCTCTAAGGCGCACATAACCCTTTCTTGCGTTTATATCTGCAAAGCACGATGGCATAATACGCGGCGAGTAATACCAACTGCCGAGAATATCACTGTCAAAATCATCAAAATCAGGAATTTGACTCACCGGATATTCCTCTAATGCGCTTTCCTCCGTATATTCCTTTGCAATATTTGTTCCATCGGTCATTCTGAGCCATCCCTCGTCAGTCCATTTCATTTTTTGAATTGCTGTTTCACGTCCTAAAGTACAGCGCAGTTCCGGAACAAACGGTCTTGCGCACAGATGAACAAGATAACTTTCGCCATTTGGAAGATCTACAAGACTTCCGTGTCCCGCCTTTTGAAGCGTAGTATAAGGATTAAAATATTGAGGCTTTAAATGGTCAATGTTATTCCGTTCGTTCGTTTCCACCGGATTTGAAGTCACCACAGGACCATTCGGGTCTTTTTCGTATGGTCCCCATATATTCCTCGATCTTCCCATTGTGACACAATGATTATAACCTGTTCCGCCTTCAGCGCACATTATATAATAATATCCGTTTTTCTTATACAGATGCGGAGCTTCAATACAACCTCTGTTAGTACCGCCGCGCCATATACGTTTTGGATAGCCTATAATTTCTTTCTTTACAGGATTATATTCTGACATTGAAATCACACCCGGCTTTTCGTAGCCCTCTCGTGTTTCCCACTCAAGTGACACTATATATTTTCTGTCGTCATCATCGTGCAGGATTGACGCATCAAATCCTGCCGAATGCAGATAAACAGGCTCGCTCCAAGGACCTTTTATATCACTTGCTGTAATAAGATAGTTGTCAACCTCAAAATATCCTGCATTCATTGAGTTCATTACACCGTAAACAACATAGAACAGATTCTCGCTTTCGCACCATGTCAAACACGGCGCCCATATACCTTTCGAGGAGGGAAGTTTTTTTAAGTCAACAGTTTCATCATCAGTGAGTACATGAGTGTAAAGTTCCCAATTTTTCATATCCCTTGAATGGTAAACAGGTATTCCGGGAAACCATTCAAAGCTTGAAACCGCTATATAATAATCGTCATCTTTGCGACAAATACACGGATCCGGATTAAAGCCCGGAAGAATAGGATTTTTAATCATTTATACTTCATCCTCTCATTGTTCTATACTCATCGTTTACATAATCAAAAGCCAAGTTCTTCTCCAACAACTACAACACTGATACGTCCAGGGAATTTGTAACATCCGTCAATAATGCTTATTACATTACATACTCGCATTTCGCCTGTACAATCCTCACATCGGCAGGTTTCATCACACGGATTATTATGATGTATTCTTTTAGAATTCATTGGAGCAACTGATTTTGCGCGCTTAATTCCTTCTGCCGCATCTGCAACAATTTTATTAGCGCCAACTACAACAATTACTTTTTTGGGTCCGAAGCCTATACATCCTACCCTGTTTCCGGTGCAATCTATATTTACTATCTGCCCATCCATAGTTATTGCATTTGACCCTGTCACAAACACATCTGACAAGAAACCCAGACGATATTTATGAAGTTCCTCTTCCCACGACTTATTCGTAAAGCGGTCAATAAATTTATACTTTGGACTTTTAATTAAATCAAGTATTCCTGTTTTCTGAAGCGTTACGCTGCCGCCTACGGCAATTTCAGCACCTTCCGGAAGCATTTTCTCAACCATTTTTTTTGCATCTTCGGCTGTATCGGCATAATGCGCATCAAATTTGCGTTTATTCAAAACCTCTACAGCGTCTTTTGCCCTGCATTCTAAACTCCATTTTTTTATTTCATTCATTCTTGATTGCCAGCCTTTTCTTTAATCTATTTTGTAATAACTGCTTATTTTCGTTGGAACTCGCTTTTTTAAAGCTTCTCCACCGCTATTTCTCTTATATATATGTCAGGTCCGAAAACTCTCATATCTGCGCCGTTATTTTGTTTGTTATTAAACGAAGCGTCTTCAAGAACTACAGACTGCGTTTTCCATTCTCCGCTGTTTGTTCTCGGTTCAAACATACTATTCTTATAATTTCTTGCATTACCCTCAAACGCTTCATCTGAAGAATTGTAATGTATCCCGAATTCACCTGTACCCTCGTCAAGATAGGTTATTGTTACTTTAACCCTGTTATCCTCCGGCGCAATATATGTGTCGCTTATCTGGCAGTACATATATTGATTTTCAGGAATAAAAACACATGCCGTTTCCTTTTTTAGTTCGGACTTTGTATAAGAATCGCCCTTAGTCGGGTCAGTGTTAAGTGTTATGTTCATAAGATTATAGAAATAATCCTCGTTGAATATTATTCTTGCGGGCGGCTCAAGAGACATATTATATTCCTCCAGAACATCAGTCTCCTTGTTTAACTGCTCGTTTTTAATTACGCCTTTTTGAAGCAGTGAACCAAGCAATACATTATTCGTCTGATACGGGTTTGTGAAAAGAGCTCGGTATGACAGGAATACAAGCTCATCATATGTAATCGGGCTGTCTAACTCTACACACATGCTTTCATCCTTATATAATCCTGACTCAACCGCTATTTTTTCGCAGTTTGCGTAAGCGTCACCCTGATATCCCAAAGCGCGCAGTAAAATTGCGGTAGCCTCGCGTTTTGTAATTGTCGCTTTTGCGCTAAATGTTTTGTCACCTGTGCCGACAGCAATACCCATTTCATAAGCTTTTGATACATACGGAACAGCCCATGACGATAAATCAGTAAACGGATTTTCTGCATTATCGTCAGCCTTTTCGCCTAAAACGCCTATTATCGCCTTTACTGCCTGCTCACGTGTAACCTCGTTCTCAAGATTCATTACAAATTTATCAGCATTTTCGCCATCCAATAGTCCGAGATTATACAGATTTCTTGCGTATAAATCGTATTTTGAACCGTTTACCTGTGAATTTATAAGTGAAGCGTCCTCTGTTACGATTACATCGTCTATATAAATCTTGTAATCATCTGTGCCTTTAGCCTTCAAAATAAGTCCTGTAATATTCTTTCCTGCCACAGATATATCTGTAAGAGTGTTATAAGTCCACTTCCCATTCGCGAAACTCAGGTCGCTGTATAATACATCACCGTCAGCTGTTTCAAGTCCAACGCTTAATTCCGCGCTGCCGCCTGCCAGATATGCGCTTATTCCTATATTTATCTTTTCCGCGCTGAAATCAAGTTCGGACAGCTTTGTCAACATTTCGCCTCCGCCGCCCACTCTATTAAGCTTCAAGGCATATCTGCCGTTATATGTAAGTTCATCCTTTACAAGCTCACCGTTGCCATCTACAGGCTGCGCATCAAAATATTTCTCAAAACCGCTTCTGAAATAAACAGGACCTTCACTTAACAGCAGCGGCATTTCTTCTGTAATTTTCTCTTCGCCGCGCAGCACTTTTGGAATATATCCCGCAAGCCGCATGTATAAATCCGATGAAGTGTAACTTCCGTCTGCGCTTGCTGTTATAAAATATTGATCCTTAGGAATCATAGACGAGTCCTCCGCAAGCTTTAAAATTGCAGTACCCTCGTCATATTCGTCAAACATCGCAATGTATCCGCAGTGTATATCTTGCTTTGCAATATTATATGCCTGACGCCACATGAAATCCCCTGCGCGTCTCGGTATCTGATTTCTTACCGCGTTATCCTTCCAGTTTGACCACGAAAATCCGGGAAACATTACAGGCTGATACGCTATACCCTTTTCGTCAAGATATGCCTTATCCGCTGCAAGAATACTCGCATCACTGTCAACATCACTGTCTGTTTTTGCACTGCCGACAGACCACGGTGACAGCATATCAAGCTTACAGAATGCTTTCTCCATAGCTTCGTCCTTCGCTATCTGATCTCTCCAGCTCTTTGAAACACCGCCTATTACATAGCAGCCCTTATCGTGAAACCAATCGATCAGTTCGGAATACTGTTCTCCAGTACCTTCGCGTATTCCCAAACCCCACAGACATACAACAGGTCTGCCATTATCCTTTGCGTATGACGGCGAGGAGGTAATATCCAAGTCGTTAAGAATCACCTGCTGCCAATCCGCCTTTAAATCTTCTACGAGATTTTCCTCGCTAAGACCCGATATATCATACATTACATAGAAAAGCTCGTTATGCTTTTCTGCCGATGCCTTTACGTTTTTCAGTATATCAACGCTGTTTTTAAATCTTTCCTCAACACCGTTTATTGTAACCGAACCAAATCGCTGAACCGCAACTCCGTCAATGCCGTAATCGTGCATCATCTCAAAATGCTTATCTATAACACCTGCGCGATACGAAGAAAACAGCTTTGATTTTTCACCGTTTCCAAGTTCTGCAAAATATGTTTCTTTCAAGTCCTCCACGGAGTAATCTCTTACATCAGGATACGCGTCAAAGGTCAAATGTCCAACCTCCGGTCTGCCCCAATGTACCCATTCATTTCTCGGTGAACCGTCTCCTTCCGTGTTAAACCATGCCTGATAGCCAGCTATAACCTTATCCTCTATCGTATCCTCCGCAGCATACGCGCATACTCCAAGCGCTGCACTGAGCGCTGTTGCCGCCGCAATCACTTTTGTTATTTTTTTCATTAGATATGTCCCCTTTCTAAATTTGAATAGAAAAGAAAGTATTTTATCGGCATCTTCTTTTCCCAATATTTATTTTGCAATCATAGCCGCGCCGATTATTCCCGCGTCATTAAAGGATTGTGCCGTTACAATTTTTGTTTTAGGCATAAATTTATTGAAGCCGTTTGCTGCTGCATATTCGCATACAGGCTGCAAAAGATACTCGCCCTCCCTGCTTATTCCTCCGCCTACAGATATAATGTCGGGCTGCAATACATTCTCTACGCTCACAATTCCATCCGCAACATACTGAGCATACTGCTTTACAACAGCCTGCGCAGCTTTGTCACCCTGCTTTGCCGCATCAAAAGACGTTCTGCCCGAAATTTTGCCTTCTGCCTTGGCGATTTCATGCATAAGGCTTTCAGGATTTTTCTCCATTGCTACTTTAGTCTGACGTATAAGCGCCGTTACCGAAGCATACGTCTCCCAGCAACCACGTTTTCCACAAGTACACGGTTCTCCGCCCGAAACAAGAGTAATATGCCCTGCTTCGCTCGCAGCTCCGTTAAAACCGCGAAACACCTTCCCATTCAAAATCAGTCCGCTGCCAACACCTGTTCCGAGCGTTATAAACATAAATATAGGAACATTGTTACCACTCACAATATACTCTCCCATAGCGGCACAGTTTGCATCATTATCAATCTTGACAGGCAAATTAAGATATTTTTGAAACTCCTTCGCAAGCATATAATGCTCCATTTTTATGTTATTTGAATAAATAACCTCGCCTGTCTCAAAGTTAATTGTTCCCGGACAGCCTATTCCGACAGCCTCAATATCGTTCAATTCAAGCTCCGCATCCTTTATAAGCTGTTTTGACAAAAATACCATATCCTTTACAATTTCATCTGTAGGTCTTTGAGAAAGCGTCGGTACTGAAGACTGCACAACAATTTTTCCATCTTCTCTTACAATGCCGGCGGCTATATTTGTTCCGCCAAGGTCTATTCCTATATACATTATTACGCTTCCTTTCTCTCAACTCCGACTGTCAAAATCTCATACGGTTTTACCTCGATATTAAAGTATTCGTTATCTTTTGCGGCAATATCCGTAAAACGCTGTTCGATGATATTACTCTGATATAGGTTGTTTATTACTTCTGTCTTCTTTATCGTCAATACAGTAGGCTTATCACTCAAATTCACCCATCTGATAATAATATCATCAGAATCCTGTTTTGCTTTTAGTCCTGTAAGCGTCAAACCTTCTCCACTCCAGTCAAGCATTGAATATTTATCCGGCATACTGCCTTTATGCAAGCTCGTTGTTGCAACAGGCATATCCACACGGAACTGATAACATTCTTCATAGGCTTTGCTGTTTATAATATTTCCGCTGAACGGCACAATTTCTATTTCTGTCTCGCTTATGCCTATACACTGTGCCTCAGGTGCCGGGAATACTCCCCAATCACCCATTTCGCCCGTAGCTCTCAGAAGTGTTATTGCAAGCGTATTATTCATGTCGGGCAGCATTTCGTACTCATAAAGACCAATATTAGCAACAGCTATGCCACTTTCGCCGTCGTCTATACTCACAAATCCCTGTTCATGCTCGCAGGCGCTCGGATTATCCCAGCAAGCATTATGACAATTATTTCTCGTAACAAGCTCAAATACAGAATCTGCACTATGTACCTTGGAGTCTATACCGGTCGGCACCATTATTCTGACTCTATGATCCTTTGCCCTATTGTCAAATACTATTTTTATTTTTACGCCTTTTCCATGCTTATCAAGAGATACATAAGTTTCTATTGTAAGCTCGACAGTATTTTTACTTCTTCCGCCTTTTCTTTCTTTAAAAAATACCATGTGACGCTTTTCGTCCTCAAATGCTTCATCGCCTGCTTCGGGAACTGTTATTGTATTTGTAATCTTATAAACAGCTCTGAACGGTTCGTTCTCTACAAGCTCAATTTTAGCATTATCTCCCTTTGTTGTTATCGGCTCTGTTCCTTCAGGCATCTTATACATATACTCGTTACCTATGTCGCCTGTTTCTTCATAATAACCGACACCTCTATATATTCTGCCGCTCATCTTATCGGTTATGTCGAGAGTTCCGTTGCCGTTTATCTGCACGCTTATTACACTGTTTTCCATACGGTTTTCGCCTGTGACAAGTGTTTCCTTTGTATCTATATCACTGCCCTCTGCAAGCGCATATGTTCTATATCCCATTACGGGTACATTCTCTGCTTCAAAAGTTATACGCACCGTTCTTGCCATATACGGCTGTCTGAACTTATCCTTAGGTAAATCAAAACCAAATGTTACACCTAAATCCTCAAGTCTGAACGGAATTGAACTGCCGTCCGCATCAATAAGTTTGTATTCGGGTACGGTAATCTCGTCTATTTCATATGCACATTTTTTAAGCCAACCTGATTTACGCACTATATCCAAATCCACCGATATAACGCCCGTTCTCTCTCTGCCAGTTGTATTAAATACCGAGAACGGTATAGCCTCACAATATTTTTCAAACACAGAAGTATCAATTTTATCTGCTATATAGCTCTTTCCTTCACTTATAAGATAATCAGCCACTTGCTTGCTCTTATTAAAGCGCGTTACCATTTCTTGCTGTACCTCGTCAACACTGCAGCAGCAAATACTATCATGCGGATGATTCTGCATAAGGGTTTTCCATGAATATTCAAGCTCGTCAGCAGGATAACTCTGTCCAAAAAGAGACGATATAACGCATATAGGCTCAGCTTCATTTTCAAGCGCCGATTCGCATTTTCGGTTCATGCGCTTTAAATATACATGTGAGGATGCGCAGTTAACAAGCGTTGTCCAGCCATCGGTATCCTGACTTGTAAGCTCGCCTTTTACTACCGTTAAATCATCAGAAAGATTATCATTTAATGCTTTTATATAATCAGGGAAATTGGAATGTATGAAGTTTATGTCCGGATATAACTTTGACGCGGTTTCAATAGCTTCACCTATATCCGTTTGAACCGGCTGATGATCGCAGCCGTTCATCATCAGGTATTCATCCGTTGAGGCAAATCTCGCAGCATTCTTAATGCGCTCATTCCAGTATGCCTTTGCAGTTTCCACATCTGTCGGGATTTCATTGCCATTATTATACCAGTTAGCAAATAAAATTCCGAGAATAGGCGTACCGTCCGGCGACTGCCATATCATTTCAGAATATGGTGATTCATAGCTGCCATTTGCCTGAACTTCGTTATCAAAACCAACAGGACGCACACCTCTGCCAAAAGTAACCGTCTCCATTCCCGCCTGTTTTAAAATCTGCGGCATCTGCCCTGCATTGCCGAACGCGTCAGGGAAATAACCCATTTTACACATACCGCCGTACTTTTCAGCAGATTTCATACCTATAAGCAGATTTCTTACGTTGGATTCTCCGCTTGTATAAAATTCGTCCTGCAGAACATACCAGGGACCTATAATAAATCTGCCCTCTTTGACATACTTAATTAACTTATCTCTGTTTTCCGGCTTAATCTCCAGATAATCGTCAATCACTATAGTCTGACCGTCCAGATGAAAGCTCTTAAAGGAACCGTCAGTTTCAAACAGTTCCATACACTTGTCAACAAGCTCAACCAATCGCATTCTATGTTCCTCAAAAGGAAGATACCACTCTCTGTCCCAGTGTGAATGTGATATTATATGTATGTTTTTACTCATTGTTATACCACCTTTCCGAATATTTTGAAAACATTTATGTGAGTTTGTTATATTTGTTATATTGATATTATACCATTATATCATATCAAAGTCAACATGCATTTGATATTTTTTATATCAAATGCACAGATATTATTCATTATTTCATATATAACAATTACAAAAAAAGATACGCATATCATAAAAGCAGTATGCGTATTTCCTTTGAGTAATTCACTTCAACATCCGCTTTTTTATTGCATAATAAATTTTATTTTAAAAGTTGTATTTGATTTGTAATCTACAAAATAGAGCACATCGTCCTCTGCCGCATGATTTTGCAAATGCTCACTGCCTAGTATCGGAGTTTCATCACATTCAATCACCATACTGCCTATAGCAACTTTTCCGTCTGTTATTTTAGGCTTTATTACCGAAACAAAGCGCTCTGTTATATCATGCTTTGAGTCATCATTAAATTCAAAAACGTCGGTAAGTTCAATATAGTTATCATTCAGATTGAATTTTCGTTTAAGTCTTTTTATGACACCAGCATACGCTTCTGCCATATCCAGTTCAAAAACTCCAGCTCCATTCCATATGACCTTTCCCTTGAAACTCTGTCCGGCGGATTGATATTTGCCGTCTATTATAGGAACATTATGTCCTCTTGAAGAATTACAAAGGTAATCATACCGTCCTTCATTAAAATACTCGTGAGTGTATTCGCCTGAACCAAAATCCGCTATAAGCTGTCCTTCTTCACCCGCGATTATAAAACTGCCGACATCATTGTGATTATGATTTCCGCCGTTGCTGCCACTTTTTGCCGTAAATGCGAATTTTGCTTTACGATTTATATACCATTCCGCATCCTTAAAATAGCTTTCTGATGGTTTGGCTTCTTTGAGTCCCGCCAAGTTTTTATCAGTCCACATAAAGGTTCTCGTGCAGGAAAGAAATCTGTAGCAATGGTCTACTCCTGACGAAATTTTGTCATTTATAATTCTTATATCGCTGCCATAACGATTTCTCAGATAATGTGCAAGTCCGGAATGATACTGTTCGTGTCTTACGCAATCTCCGTAGCTTATTACACTATTGTCCGTCAAAAACATATTCTGCTGACACATAGCAATATTTTTCACCTTTGAATTATTCATAAGATCCACGCCGCAGCGTTCCTTATACAAATCAGCAAAGCCTGTAAAATACCAAAATCCATAATTCCAATAACCTAAGCCCTCAGTAGAAATTCCATCGTCTCCAAAGCCCGAAAGGTATGACTTAAGCGCACCGTTAATGCGTTTCTCTACCAGATTAAATTTTTCAGGGAACGCATAAAGAAATGTCATTCCGACAGCTCCGCCGCAAACCGCAGCCCAATTATGATTAAATGTTTCCCAAGGGAAAATTTCTTCTATAAATGGATTTATAATACGTGTCTCTACCTCAACTCTGATTTTTTCGATAATATCCACAGGCAATTTACTGCCGAGAAATTCGCATATCTCCGTGAGCGCATGACCTGTTTCCGCAGAGAACAGGTCAATCACACGTTCGGGATGTAACGTCCCCTCTGACATATGTGCCGGAAATGCCCAAGTCTTTTCAGCGCATATATCATTTATAATTCGTAAAAGCGTCTCAAAATGTTCATCTTCACCGTAAATAAAGCACATCATAGCCGACATTAGCAGTGCGCCCCGACGCACAAAATACTTTTGTTCATATTCCTGTCGCTGACCTGTTGCATAAAAATAGTTAAATAATTCCTCAGTCAGTTCAGGCATTTCCATATCTCTGAATTTTTTGTACTCTGACCTTATATAAGCTAAATTTTTCTCTAAACAAGACATATTTTTTATAGCCTTAAAATCATTTACCTGCATACTTTTACCCCTTTATAGAAAACACCACAGAACAGATAGCTCTGTGGTGTTTTATTCTGCATTATTCTACTATTTTATTTATAATTTCAATTGATTTGATAAGAGTTCCTCCTGTTGCAGCGTTTGTTACAAACTGTATATACGAATCGCGCTTCGTTGAGCCTCCGACCATATAGAAATTATCCAAATCCACTTCAGCAGTTATCCATTCGCCATCTCCGCTTCCAAGCACTATTCTCTGCTGATTGTCTTCCGATGTCATCACCAAGCCGTTTTCTTCCTCGTTAAGCTCGGTACATTTTATAAACATCGTACCCGCGTTCTTTTTATATGTTACTCGTACCTTTATAGGAGTTTTTACACCATCAGATACAGACTCACTCTTTTGCGTAAGTCCGAGATAACGGTAATCCGGTACTATAGAAAATTCCGCGCGCTCATTTTCCTGTGATGATTTTATTCTGATACCATATGTGCCGTCATCAAGTTTTTCAGGTACAAAGGAGGTTACATCGTTTGTTTTCCACGTTGCAAGCGAGCTGTTGAACATACCGTTATACGCTGTCAAGCCCGAACGAATGCCTGTTGCTCCTGTCGCGCCCATATCCTCGGTTCTGTCCTCATGTTCGCTGCCGTCAAACAACTCAACCTTTGAAATTTTGATAGTACCGTCACTTCTGGTCAATCTGATAGTTATATCACTGTCCATTCCACCAAATTGAGCATCCGGAATAAGAACAGTAGTTGTTTCCCAGCGGTTTGTTCCGGCTGTATAGAAATAGTGCGCGCCGTCTATAGCGGTATTTATCATTGAAACTCTTACAGGTATATCAGCCATGCCGCCATCATGATATGTTATGGTAACAAGTCTGTCCTTCTGACCTGATACAACATTTTTGTCAACCGCAAAATGAAGTGATTTATCGGTTCCTGTTATAGTAGCCGCCCCGTCGTCAACTGTTATTCCCTCGTCAGCCGTCATTGTAAGCGCTTCTGCATTATCGGGGTCAGCAAAGCTATATTCTCCCAGCTTTGTGCTGTAATCACGGTAAGTTACCTCAATTTTGCCGATAATTATATCCTCATTCTCAGGAACAGCCGAAGCAATAAACTGAATAGGGCTGAATGTGGATTCTGAAGTTCCCTTAACATAGTAATCATCAATATTAATCTTTACTGTTTTCCATTCGCCGCTGCCTATGAGTGAGAGCGAAGCGTCATTGTCAGGCCAATAAATGCTGCCGTCTTCTGCCTTTTTCTTTGCACCCTTTACATAAAGCGCACCGTTTGTGTTGTTCGCGTAGTATGTAACCTTAACTGTTACAGGTCTTACCTGCGCTGCATTTTCCTCGGTATAATCCTTTTCACTTGGAAGTTTCGCATTGCCATATGCCTGACCCAAAAAACGATAATCCGGTACAAGCCTGATTTCTGCGCGTTTATTACCGTTATTAACATCAGTTGAGTTTAGCTTAATTGCTTTCTCGCCATCAACCTCGGCAACCTCTACGCTCATTTTTTCATTTGCTGTGCTTAACGAAGCCATTGTAGTGTTAAGCATATCATCTGCAACAGTTACACCTGAAACAATACCGTTCAAATAGTATCCGCCTACTTCATATGACGGACAGTCTGAAAGCTTTACATCTGCTATTGCATATTTCAGGTTATCTGCTGATTTAAGCTGAATATCTTCAGCATTGTTATTGAATGACGCGTCAGGTATTAATACCGATGCTGTTTCCCACTTTCCTGTTCCGGTTGTGCTGAAATAATGCGCGCGGTCAATGGCAGGATTTATCATTGAAACACGCATTCTCAGCTTATTTCCGCAGTCATTATACTTAAAGATTACAAGTCTGTGTCCCTTGCCTGTTACAGCTGTATTGTCAACAGCAAGTTTTAAAGTATTAGCATTTGACTCAGTTGTAAACGCTTTTATTCCGTCAATTACTTCCTCCTCAAAGCCCGTTGCAGTTGCTCTCATATTGCTTTCAGTTCCATTAGCAAAATCAACCTCAGCGGCAACCTTTTTAAGAGTTGACGCGGTTATTTCGCTTATAGTCGGCTCTGTTCCTCCTATATGCGCTATTAGTCTGTATTCATACTCAGTATCAATTGTAAGACCGCTATCTTCATAGCTTCTTGCCGGCGCATCAACCATCTCTACAAATTCACCGTCTCTGTAAATGCTGTATGCCTGCGCATTTTCTACCGTCTTCCACGCAAGCTTTATTGAATCAACTCCTGCAGAAATTGCGCTGAAATCATCTGACAGATTTACAATCTGAATCATACGGATATAGTTTGTATCATTATCAAAGTTAAGTCTTAAATCATAGCCGCCGAGCGCATTTGCGAATGCAGCGTCCTCTATAATATATGTATGTGTCATCCAGCGCTGTTCATTCAGCTTTTTACGTACAACCACACCCTTATTGTTTGTACCGTCCGCCGCATTGTACTGCATACGAATATTATCAAATCCAACCTCATCAAATGTAACCATTACAGCCACTCTGCTGTCAAGCTCTGAATTGATATAGTTATCGTCAACCTTAAGCTGAATATACGTTCCGCCGACTGTATTTTCAACCTTCAAGCAGTTCAATGTTGTTTCGTCCTGAAGAGGCTTATGGTCTTCTTCTATAGATACAGGACTGCCTTCTCTTGTATGGAGTACCGCCTGCATTTTTTCTCCTGTGACTGTATTGCTTGAGCCATCGTCAAATGCGTCAAATACAACCTTAGCACCCTCTACAGACTCCGCTCTAACTTCTGCCTTTTCCGACTCATTACCGCTTGCGTCAAAGGCTGAAACCGCATATTGATAACTTTCATTTACTTCTATCATTGTATCAGTATATGATAGCGCATTACCTGAAAGTGAAGCTATTTTTTCGTAGGTACCGTCCGTTCTTCTGTATACATTATAACCTTCGACAGCAATATTGTCCTCTGCCTCGTCCCATGCAAGCTCTATACCGTTAATTGTACTGCGTACAACCTCAAGATTTTCAGGAGCTGTCGGAGCAGTATCCGTATCGGCAAGATTATATGTTCTTGAATACGGTCTCATCCCCTCGATGCTGTCCCATACAAAAATCTTTGCGGTATAATTTGACACATCCTCCGCGTCAATTCCTACCGAAACAGAAATTTCTTTTCTTTCTCCCGCAGTTAGCTGAGTTGTATCTGAGGAGTTAACCTCCTTTAATGAACCATTCTCGTAGAGAGCAAGCAGAACTCTTACATCGCTCGCCTCCGCGTCGTCATTATTTACAACCGGGACCTTAGCAGCAAATTCGCCCTTACCCAGGAAATACACATTTTGATTATTGAGCGTAAATGACGGTGTTCCGTCAACAGATACCTTCTGAGTGAAGCCTGTTTTCATCATACTTGATGAATACATCGCTTTGTCGCTATCGCGCGTTAGTGCATAGTATTCTACTCCGTCAGCAACTACATCTGCCGGAATAACCGCTGTATATTCATCATTTTCCTTTACGGTATCCATAGTCTTCCATTCTCTTGCCGTATATGCAGCATTGTTTTTACTATATACGAGCTTTACGGAAAACGGATCTGCATCAGAATTTACCTTTATATGAACTTTATTTGTACCATCCTGTTGCAAAACAGTTTTTGTTATTTCCGTTTTTGACGGAGCTGTTCCCTGCCCCTTAAGGTAATAATCCATAAAGGTATATACTGAGTCACTTCCGCTTATACTTTCGTGACTCGAATTATAACTCCATACGTGATTTGCGCTTGCCGCATTACCCATATTTGCTGCTTTATTCAAGGTAGCTTCAACTGATTTGGGTCTGAAGAAGGTGTCCTTTGCCGCAGCGTCCATATAGTAGTTTGCCGTTATATTTTCAAGATAAGCCGAAGGATCAAGATAGCTGTACCATTCCTCAATGGCAAACTCATCTTTCGGAAAATATCCATTGTCTGTCCAGAAGCTCTCGTACTTTGTGCCATCAGATGTAGGACCGTAGAAGCCCGAACCGTACTGCGAATAAGCTGCCTTTACCTTGTCGCCGAGAATACCTGTTACAAAGGTCGTTGAGTATCCGCCCCATGAGCTTCCCATAATGCCCATTTTGTCTGTGTCTGTCTTTGAATTTGACGCAAGATAATTGAACGCCTGTATTACGCCTACTTCAGCGTCAACAAGGTTAGAGTTCTTCGCTCCGCCGTCCTTTTCCGTAATATTAAAGCGGTAATTGTCATTTCCTATGTATTGTCCGTCCGAGCGTGTTTCCTCAACGCCATTTACTGTGACCGTTCCCACACTTCCTGTCAGCGCAGGAATGTCTATTGCCATTGTTACATAACCCTTTGCCGCAAAATCCTTTGCGCGTTCCTTAAGCGTGTCGGCTGTACCGCCGCCGCCATGCAGAAATAATATAGCAGGGTATGTTCCTTCTGCTGCCGGCTCATACATATATGCGAACATCTTATTTTTTATATTTCCGTATTCACTCTTTTCGGTTATATTATTTATAGTCTTATATTCGCCGTCATTAAGACCGCTGTTGCCGTTATCTCTTGTGTAGAACTGCGCTGATGATTCTATAATATCAGCCGTAACTGCGTCACTCCCAAGCACTTTCTTTGATGTATGCAATATTGTTTCCGGCTCTTTAATCTGAGACTTCAAAACAAGCTTTGTATCTACATACGGCGCAAATGGGTCTCCGAAATCATGCGCGCCTTCCTGATGGTCTGCCGCTAATGCCGTATTAAACATACCTAATGGCATCAGCATTGAGGCTGATAACAGCCATGAAATAAATCTTTTTTTGTTCATTGCTTTCATATCCTTTCTTAATCCTCATAATTTCTGAATGCCGATGCCGGCAAATCATCATTGTTAAACAACGTTGCGTCTGTCGGAAGCTTGTAATAACCGTAATTAACATATTTCGGTTCACTTATATCATCACTCCATACAATGATACTCTTATTATCATCCGCAAGCTCATAGCCAGATACCGTCTTAAACTCTTTATCGTCACCCGCAAGCGTCATACCGACAAGTGTGTTGTCTTTAAGCTTAAGTCCATTCATAACAGAATAGTCCTCAAAGGTGATTTTCAGCGCTTTTGTACCGTCCTCTGTTGTCACCTGCTCTACGGCCTTGAATATCGGTCCTGTATATTCAAGATTTTCCTCATTATATACAAGCTTTCTCGCCCACAGGCTCAATCTTCTGCCGACCTCACTCTTATTTCTCGGGTGAATATCCTTTATGTTGTCAGTATTATCTGTAATAACCGCCATACCTACATTTTCAGGTTTTCCGTTAGTGGTATTCTTGCCTATCATATAGTTAAACTGCGCCTCGCGCATAGCTGCGTATTCGCCGCCCGGATTATCAAATGCGGCAAGCTGAACATACATAAACGGAAGACTATCGTCATTAAATACCGTGCGGTAATCACTTACCATTGATTCCATAGCCTTTGTATATGCCGGCATAGTTATCTTGCTGCTGTTGGCATCAGCTTCGCCCTGATACCAAATCACTCCGGCAAGCTGAATACCTTTTCCTGTCTCACTGTTTTCCCAGTTTGTATATGGATATATCAGTCTTTTATACAGCGCAGAATTACCAAACTGTGCGCCATTGCCATTATCCACCTGGTTTACAAGGAATGTTTCTATGCTTGCGCCGCCGACTGCCGAGGATATTAAGCCAATCGGAATATGGCCGTTGTCGCCATACAGATGCTTTCCGAAATACGAAGCTGTCGCCGAGAATTTAAGGTCCTGTATGCTTTGAGTGTTTGACTGTTTCCAGCCGACAGTGTCTGTTTCCCAATAATTTGATACCGTATTGTTTTCATTTGATATAATTCTTATATTTTCATTATCAAGCAAGCCGCTGTCAACATCATTATGGTAGTCAGTCCAATACGGATATTCATAACCGTATCTCATATTTGATTGTCCGGCACACAGGTAAACATCACCAAATATAATATTGCTGATTGTAGTTGTTTTTGATGTTGCATCACCCGCTGTAGCTGTAAGTTCAAGAGTGTAAGTTTTGTCTACCTGATACGATTGTTCAGGTAATGTTATTGTCCAGTCACCTGCTCTTGTTGCGGCAGATGTTGCAGTATTGCTTGCTACTTCTGCGCCACCTTCATCTTTAAGTATTGCCGTTACCGTTGCCGACTTATAGGTTTTATCGTCATTCCGCGGCGTACCGTCAAGTCGTCCCCAGATGTTAATTTCCTTATCACGCTGGATAATCATATTATCCGTGAACATTGACGGCATATGTATTTCAAACGGTCTTTCCTCCGGTCCATCCCATTGCGAGATTTCGATTGACTTGATATATACGTGTCCATACATACCGCTGGGGTATGAGTTTATCGCAATGTCAGACAGAACATCATTCACATTTATACTGTGGCTGTTTTTTCCGCAATATGCCACTTCTCTGGTGTACCACTTGTGATTTCTCGCCATACTGCCCGACTCCAACTGAAGGAAGTTTTTCCAATAGTCGGAGTTTGCATTGGCAGGCTTCACTGCGTTCAGCTCAGGATTATAACCGGTAGTATTTGCGGTTCTCTGAAGGTTCATTCTTATTGTAGAACTCGGATTAAAGAACTCTGCGCCCCATGTAATCTTTAGAAGATACCAGTTGTCCTCCTCTGCATTCATAAGACCGCTTTTATCATCAAATTTAAGTCCCAAATTAGAATTTAGAATGTCGCTCGTTGTTATATTGTCGCCCGTCTTAGGATTAAAATTCCAGCAGGAGCCTTTTGTAAGCACCTTTGTTCGGTCATTTTGATCCAAAATTCCATCCACTCTGCTCATATTATTAACGTAACTTACCGACATATTGTAGCCTTCAAGCTCTGTACTCGGTTCGCCGCTGAATACCAATGACGCTGTGTTTTCCTTTTCCATTGTCTTTAGCGGTGTCAAAGCGCTTTGAGCAACAACCTCTCCTGCGGCATTATAGCCCTTTACAATATATCCGTATTCACCGCCAGAAACAAGCGGAATTCCCTCATATGCCTCATAGATCTTTGTAGTATCTCCCGCATCACTCAAACTCTTCGTGGTGTCATTCAAATCCGATATATAATATCTGCCATTATCCTGTTGACTGTAATCAGCCTCATACGGACCGTACTGCGGTCTTTGTGCACTGCCTTTATCAACATAGCTTGTCGTTGATACTTCTCCGTCGGTTTCAAATTCCACTACGCCATCCATTACACGCTGAACACGATAGTATTTCGGAGCGTCTTCCGCTTCGCCGTCATATGTCCACGTAAGACCTATGCTGTCATACGTGGTGTTGTCATCATCACGCACAACTGTGATATTAGGGTCAGCAAACGAAGGAGCATTGGGTGCGTCTTTATCCGCTTTATCATATCCGAACGCCTTAAACTCATAGAAGCTGTTGTATGGATTGGTTCCGCCACCGTTAACAGTAGCACCGCGTCCGCAATATTGAATATATCTCGCATTTACTTTTTCAAATTCGAATCTCTCGAATTTAAGTTCCTGCGTTTTTCCATCACTCGCATAGGTATTAACTTTCTTCCATTTTTGTCCGTCATTGCTGACCTTTATATCAAAATCATACTTTCTTGCTGACGATGCATAAAAGGCAATATCAACGGAGCTGACACATCTTATTTCTCCAAAATCGAAAGTTACCGTATTCTCAGGCTTTGCCGTTGTCACCATAGCAGACCAGCGGCTTGCATCAGTTACAATACCGTCTATCGCCTGAGAAGCATAACCTATGCCTTTGCCTGAATCAATGCTCTCTGCATTTGCTTCTGCCGAGTTTATTTTCAGCTCCTTAAATACCTGAGGTGCATTCGGATCCTCTATTGGCTCTTCTGAACCATATATCTCAAATTCCCAGAAGCTGTTATAATCGTTATGTGAACTATTAGCCACTACTGTCGAGCCGCGTCCTACATATCTTACACATCTCGCATTTACAGGTTGATCAAATACAAAATCCTCAAAGTCGTTTGTAGTACCGCTGCTTGTAAAGGTCTTTACCTTTGTATATGTACTTCCGTCTGTGCTGACCTCTATATCAAAATCATACTTTCTCGCATTGCCGAGATAGAACATAATAGACGCTTTCTCTACACCTCTTATTGTACCGAGGTCTACTGTCAGGGTGTTAGTTGTTTCAGCGCCTTGTACAATCGCCGTCCAGCGCGTGTCAGGCTTGCCGTCTGCCGCATACTGCTCGTTTCCGTCTGTAAGACGTGAGCTCGCTGTAACTTCTTTAATTTCAAGCGCTCCATTACGCTGGGTATTCGCTTTGAACGAAAGCGTATTTGACACCTCGTCAAACTCTCTTGCAAGCCCAAGAGTTTCCGCCAAAGCTGCCGAGTCAACCATAACAACGCCATCTGATGTTATGCTGTTTCCATCAGTAAGAGTGAGTGATTTTTCACCCTTTGTCATTGTGCTGTTCTCATATGTCATACCAAGCTCTGATGCTATATATTCTGCGCTTACATATACCTTACCGTCCTGCTTAACAGGTCTTGGATTCTCCTCTGTATACTCTCTTACAAGCACATCATTAACCTTAAGATAAGTGTAATCATCCTTAACATTTGCATTTGACGTCAGGCTTTTTGAGAATAACCATGACAGCAAATCCGGTTCCTTAAATGTCTCAATCTGTACCTCATGGCTTATGCTTGGATACTGAGTGTATCTCACATTCGTTGAGCCTGCCTCCTTAAGAGCCGCCACCATTTCCCTTGAGCCGCTTAAAGGAACGGTGTCATCAATTTCACCGTGATGCGCCCATACAGCCATTGTTTTAAGACTTTCCGCCTGTGTCACATCACCTGCGGCGCACTGCGGTATTGCCGCCGCAAACATATCGGGGTTTCTCATAATCATATCCCATGTTCCGTAGCCGCCCATTGACTGTCCGGCTATATAAACTCTGTCAGTATCTACGCTGAAGCGATTTTCAAAATCAAGAATAATATCTTTTGCCATACTCAGCTCATCGCTTACAGGAACTTCGCTTACCTTATATGTTCCCTTGCCCCATGGTGTGTCAACCCATTGCTCACCTTCAGGACACTGCGGAGCGACAATTATACAAGGATATTTGTTTATGTTCTCCTCACTCAACAGTCTGTCAAACAGCGGTTTCGGGTTATTTAACTGATTTTCATTGTCGTTTCCGCGTCTGCCTGCGCCATGAAGATACATAAGTATCGGATACTCCTTACTGCTGTCATAATTGACAGGCAGGATATATCTGTACGGCATAGCATGTTCGTACTTTGTACTGTCCTCATAGCTTCCATAGAGGAAGTCGCTTGTTGTTGCCGAGGTTTTTATATCTATTCCATTTATATTTATACTTTTGCTCTCACCTATCGGCTGCATTTCACTAAGGCTATTCCAGTTGAAAAGTTTAATTGTTTTGCTGTTTTCCGAAGTGATAAATTTTACTGTAGTAGCCTTGTCAATTTTATCTACAATTTTACTCTGTTCAAGTGCGCCGTTTTTGTCATAAAGCGCTGCAATTACAACACCGTCCGTATCGCCGTCTATTGTAACTCCCGCTTCCGTATTGGTTCTCAGTTTATCAATTATATTTATAGTTGACGGAAGATTTTTTGTTGTATCTCCGTAGTAAGCAGCTATATTCTTACCAGCATCTGCGCCGACTTCGTTATATACCGACTGATGATAATGGTATAAATCCTTCATACTTGCCTGATTATCGGCAAACTTTTCCGATACCATTACGAAACGATCATCTGCAGCGCAAAGTTCTGACTGAGCCTCAATATATGGGTCATATTTACCGCTTGTATCATTCTTGTGTCCGATTTGTACCATAAAGCATTTCTCAATGCCTTCGTCTATCATAGCCTGCGCCATATTCTGCGTCATTTCCTTATAGTCCGCAATAGGAGTTGACACATCTGCATCACTTTCACCCTGACACCATACCATAAGCTTGCGTCTTACGGTATAGCCATTCTTTTTAAGAAACAGCTTTGCCGCCTTATAGCGCGAAACAGCATCGTCAAGCGCCGGACTGCCGGGCTGCCAAAAGCTTATCTGACTACCGCCCTTTGAGCATGATACTCCGACCATAGGAACTCCGGTATAGGAATAATATTCCTCCATAAGCGCCGATACCATCGAGCCGCTTTTTGAACCCAGCTCGTTAACTCCGCTCGCCGCATTATTCTCGTTAACTCCAAACGGTTCCCTTACATCATACAGCTTTGCAGGGTCGCTTATCGCGCGGAATTCATAGCCGTGTCCGCTTTGACAAACCACACTGTCCGCCGCCTCTCCGCGTCCTGCCATGTTGCTTTGCCCCATAAACATTACAAGGTCAACCTCGCCCATATCCTCTACTTCTTCCACCTCAGTGTCATAGCTTCCATATGTCATATCTGACGGAACAATGGCAGAGGTATATACTCCTATGTAGCTTAAAAATGTTGCGATTTTGCCGTTATTTCTTCCTGCAACTCCCTTGTCGTTCGTATTGAACTTTATATGAGTTGCTTTTACAGGATTAAATGCGGCAGTCAGCCAGCCTGAAGCAGTATTTCCGGATTTAAGTGGTTTCCAGCCTTCTGTATTTGCATGTACCTCGGTGCTGCTGTTTATATATGAGATTTCATAATTCTTTGCAAAGAAGTTTTGAAAAGCCTTCGTTTTATCATTAAAATACGAGCCTATCTCAAATCTTGAAATCTCTTTTTCTTCTCCAAGCGGAATTATGATATTAGCTTCTTCAAAATCATATGTTTCAGGGCTTGCACTTCCCCAGTAAATATATGCACAGGCAGAAATATCCTTCTTGTTAAGTCTTGCATCCACGACGTCGGTTGACGATTTTATGTCTGTACCGTCGTTTTTTTCAAACAGCATTGAGCTTCCCTCCGGAGCAATGTCTGTTGTTTTGCTTATTTTTATTGTCGCTTTTGACATATCTTCATCCGAAACAACTCTTACATAGCGTGTGTTATAATCCTTGTAAACGTAGCAATTATTAGCTTCGTTGAAGCTGAAATCAGCAGCCGCGTTTTTTTCAGTAACATTGCTTGTAAGCTCAGTCCATATTTTGCCGTCCATTGAGCTTTCAACGGTGTATTCATCAGGCGCGCTGCCTCCAAAGTCAATGTTAACTCTGTTAAAATCTGTCGCCGCACCCATATCCGCCTGAGCATAATACATAGGCTTTGTTACAGTATCCGCGCTCACAGGCAGCGCGGGCACGCTGCTCATAAGAGCTGCCATTGCGCATACCGCCGCAACCGCTTTGTAGATATTTTTCATCATTCTTCCTCCTTTTTACTCGTTGTCATATCCATATACTCTAAATTCCCAGAAGCTGCTGTAATTGTTATGCACGCCACCGCTCAACTCTGTCGCACCGCGTCCGATATAGCGCACATAACGCGCTGTTGTTTCCTCAAACTCAAAGGCTTCATATTCTTTATCGACCTTTGCGCCGCTATCTTTATTTTCAAGCACTTTTGTCCAAGTATCACCTTTGGAGCTGACCTCAATGTCAAAGTTATACGACCTTGCGTTTCCCAGATAGAATGATATTGCAACAGCTGATATTTTCTTTTCCTCGCCAAGGTCAAAGGTTATTTTATTTTCTGGTCTGGTGTCTGTTATCATCATTGCCAACCAACGGGAATCAGTAGTAGTATCCTCAAGCTTACCAATGATACCGTCTACTGCATATGACGCAGTGGTTCCTCCATGCTCATTTTCTGCCGATGCAGTTAGAGTTAAAGATTTAGGACCTGTTCCGTACACTCTGAACTCACGAACAGGATTGTAAGTATTTTGAGTTCCATTATTCAACGTTGAACCATAGCCTACAAATCGAATATAACGCGCTGTCTGTGCGGTAAATGTAATTCGTTCACCCTCATCATATGCTTCTCCTACCGTATATCCGACACCGTTTTCGACATAGTTGGCAACTGTAATCCATTCGTAGCCATCAGCGCTTACTTCAATTTTAAACTTATGCGACCTTATCCATGGCTGATAGAACAGCAATTCAACTGCTGATACTGACTGCTTTGCCAATAAGTCAATAGTTAATGTGTTTGGTTCTGTATTTGTCATCATCGCATTCCATTGAGTAGTTTTATCGCCGTCTACAGCCTTTGAAGGCGCCTGATCTGCATTTAGATATGCGCTGGCTGTAATTTGCGTATCCGATGAAGTGAGCAGTTCTGCTGCATCAGTTGCTGTATCGGAACCATACACTTCAAATTCTTGAATTGCATTGTATTGGATGAATGTACTATTGGCATTTGCATATGCCCCGCGTCCGACATAACGCACATAACGCACGCTCACCGTCTTTCCAAAATCAAATGTTTCAAAACCGTTTGCAGTAGTACCACTGCTTTCAAATGTATTTATCTTTTCCCAGTAAATTCCATCTTTACTTACTCTTATATCAAAATTGTATTTTCTTGCATTTCCTGCATAAAACCAAATCTGAACATTTGAAACTTTCTTAACAGCACCCAAATCAACTGTCATATATGTCTGCGTTCTTCCTGTCGGATTTTCTGACGGATCTTGCGTTATTGCATTATAATTGGTCGCTGTATCACCGTCTATTGCATTTGCTGCTACTGCATTGTTACTCAGATGATTAGTTATATCCTCAGCCGAAACTATTTTCAATGCGTCAGGTCTTTGAGTTGTCGGAGTTACCGTTGCTGTGTCGCTTACTTCTCCAACCTTTGCCGTAACGGTAATTTCCGATGTCTGAGCGCTGTTTACGGCAAGAGTGCCGTTTTCTATTGTAGTTCCTGCACCTGTGCTGGCTTCATCAACGGACCATTCTATATCCGATGCATATACGGCTGTAACATCCGTATCATCCACCGCTGTAACCTTTGCGGTATAATTCGACGTCTTGCCCTTTTGAACACGCGAAGCGCCCTCTACAGTTATGGACTTAACAGCCTTCTCAAAGGTTGCAGTTACCGCGACATCTGATGCGGGAATAGTAAATTGCCATACGCCATTTACCGGTTTTGTAATATCTGCACCGTTTACAGTTATCTTTTTCAGTTCATAACCCTCGGCTGCTGAAGGAGTTACTTTTATAGTACTATTGTACTCCGCCTTTCCATCACCGTCAAGTCCGTTGAGTGTGATTGTACCGTGCTTTGTGCCATCGTCATCAGTTGCAGAATTATTTGTAACCGTATACTTATTGATTGTCCAGTTAGTTGTATATGTCGCATTGCCTGTGACCTCCGTTATCTCGGGCGTCCATGTATAGCTGTAGCCTTCCTTTGTCGGTGCATCGCCACTGTATTCAGGTGTTTCACCGTAAGCTATTTGTTCGGTTTTAAGTGTATTGTTTCCATCCTTCCATGTAACGGTGTATTTGTTCTTAACCTCGTTCCACGTTGCAGTGTAAGTTTGCGTCCCTGTTACAGCTGCAATTTCCGGCGACCATTCTTTAAAGGTATATGTGTACTCTGCCGTAGCTTCTCTTGTTGGCATTTCGCCGTATTCAGGAGTTACACCGTATTCAACATCCTCTTCCTTATTCTCCTTACCTGCAACTACCCATGTGATTTTATAGCTTCTTGTGGTCGGAGTAAATGTAGCTGTATATTCGGCATCTGCTGTTGCCGCAATCACTTCTGGAGTCCAACCTGCAAAGGTATATGTATATTGCGCAGTGTCAGCCTTTGTAGGATTATTGCCGTCAAACACAGGCATTACGCCGCTTGAGACCTGTGTGGTTTTAATTGTCGAGCCATCATCATTCTTCCATGTGATAGTAAATTTATCAGGCTCATTAGAGTTCCATTTTGCAAAATATTCTTTATCACCATAAGCCTCTGCGTCAATAGTCTTTACCGGTGTGCCGTTAAAATCGCTTTCTTCATACCAGCCGCCGAAGGTATAACCGTTTCTCGTCGGTATCGGAAGTGTCAACGCCGTGCCGCAGGTATAGCTTGTATAATTTGTTTCATTCGCAATAGTACCCCCATTCGTATTATAGGTTACGTTGTAGCTTCTCTTTGATGCGCTGAACTGCGCCGTATAGGTTATATCACCCGTTACAGCTGTAATTTCCGGAGTCCATCCCGTGAATTCATATGTATCTGTATTTGTCTGATCCTTTGAAGGCGTGCCGCTGTATGAAGGCATTTCACCTTCAACGTAAGTTTCCTGCATAGTATCTCCTTCTACACTCCATGTTACTGTATAAACCGCCTTAACGGTTACAGCCTGTGAAGCCGCTGTACTTCCCTTGTAGCTTGCATTATCCGGTTTAACGGTAGCAACTACGGTATATTCACCCGCCTGCACATTTTCAAGCGTGCCGTTTTCGCCGCCCGATATAGGCGAGCCGTTCCGCGACCAAACATATGTAAAGTCATTTACTGCCAGAGCCGTTTCGCCGGCTGAAATCTGTGCAGTGAGATTTGACGGAGCCGTCTGTGATGAAGCATTAATTGATACGCTTACGGTATCATCGCCGGTAATATCCGCTCTTGTATCTCCCTCTGGACTTACAACATACGGAGCTGCGATTGTTATACTGCCTTCGTAATTGCCTGTACCGGTATAGGTTGCCGTTACAGTATAATTGCCTTCTGCGGCATCTTCAAGTATTGATCCTGTTTCCGAAAGAATTTCCTCACCCTTTTTCCATTCATATATAAAAGCGGATGTATCTTCAAATCCAGAATCATTTATTGCTGATACAGTTGCATTTAAAGTCGCGGGAGCTGTTTTATCACCCGAAATCTCAACCTTTGCCACTGTGTTTATCTGTACTTTCTCCGGTGTAACTGTTACATTATACGGTATCATTTCTGAAAGGCTGCTCCACACAAAAAGCTTGGAGTTTGTTTTTGTATAATCCTTATCAAATTGAACTTCTCCTTCTTTCTCGGAGGAAATATCCTTAAACGTCTTTGCCTCCACGGAGCTCAGCGTCTGCCCCTCATAAACCGCGTAAATAACTACACCGTCAAATGGTATAGTCTCTTCTGTAGTAATCTTTACTGATTTAGTGCCCTCCTGTGCGGCTATAGCTACACTTTTCGTTCCTGTTCCAGATGCAAATGAAACGGCTGAAACACTACCCGTAAAGATAGCCGCCGCACATGCTGCCGCAATAAATTTAATAAACTTTCTCATATTTCCTCCTTACTGCAAAACTGCATTATTCCGTTTTGTTTTTTGATATATCATTTATTATGTTTTATATGATTATATTGTACTATGATATATCAAATTTGTCAATAGGTTTTATTGCATTTTACTATTTTTATATCAAATTTTAAAAATTGATATAAAAAATACATGTTAACTTTGTCAATCAGCATTTTTTTATAGCTGGTTTGCCCAGCTTAATTTGTAATAAAACAAGGACTTTCACATTAATTCTGCGTCAGTCCCTGTTTAAAAATGAACTATTTGTCCAAATATCTCAATTCAATACTATCAAGCGAAACAGCACTGTTAAACTCTGTAAGACTTATTGTATTATTCTCTCCCGGCTTCATTGTTACGGTAATATTTGACTCACCCTTGAAAAAGCCCTTGCCGCCCGTACCCATTAGATTTATAAATGAGTAATCGCGTCCATTTACAATAAGCTTTGCATAGCATTGTGTTTTTGCCGAATACTTCAGCTTGATATTTACTCTGCCGCCATTTTCTCCTCCGTCAGTATTGTTAAATGCAACGTACGCACCCGGTATCATAAGATTTGTAACAGCGGTAATCTGATTTCCGTTATATTCAAATTTCTCCGTGTTAGGCTGCGCGGCTTCCGTATTTGTATTGGCAAATTCAGCGTCCTCCGCCTCATATACCACATCAGCATCCGCTATTATCTCGCGGTCGCCTATAAGCAGTTCCGAGCCATCTGTCTGTATAACCTTGTCAATGGTATCATCGGTGAATGTAAGCTTATCCGCCTGGAACGAGCGGAGCGCACCGTTTCCTGATAAATCCATTGTGTGGTAGAACATATACCACTGATTCTTAAACTGCACAATAGAGCCATGCGAGGTGTCCGAGCTTTCGGGGTCAAGTATTACCCCCTTTGCACCGTCCGGCTCTGATGATAAGGAATTGTCGCCTGTCGGTATTTTCCACGGTCCTTTAGGACTTACAGTGCTATAGACATATCGCTGTCTGTTATGAGCTCCCTTTGTACCGTATTCATTGTCCTCATTGCGTACATACGCGTCCGCATACATCATGTAATATACGCCGTCCCTCTTTACGACATAAGTTCCTTCGTGATAATCAGGAATACCGCCCATATTTATGAGATTTCCGTTTTCATCCTTTCCTATATACACACCGTTTTCATCCCACTCTTCAGGAATTCCCTCGACTATCATAACCTTCGGAACCTCCTTGAGCGTAACCATATCGTCATTAAGTTCTGCAACCGCACAGCCATTCATCCATGTTCCGCCTCCAGCGAGATAGATATAGCTTCTGCCGTCCTCATCCGTAAATACGCAGGGGTCAATCATTCCCCTGCCGCCTATTCCAATAATCGGCACGCCGACATCAACGAAGCCGTGATCAGGGTAATCACTTACCGCCACTCCTACCATCCACTCGTCATTAAATGCTCTTGACGCGGGACGTGGATAATAGAAATAATACTTGCCTGTTTTCTCGCTGTATGCCGCGTCGGGCGCCCACATAAACGTGCCGTCGTCAAACTTACCGTCTTTGTCGAAGGCTTCTCTGCCCCATTCAAGGTCGTATGCACTGAAAATCTCGCCCTCATCAGTATAGTCAACCATATTTTTTGTCGAGTAAATATGAAACGCGTCCATTCTGTTACAGCCTTGCTGAGGGTATCTGTCGTGCGATGGATACACATACAGCTTGTCGGGGTCTGTTTTCCATACATGTGCTGACGGGTCAGCTGTATATATCGTTTTTATAGGTGGATTTATTCCCATATCATCAGCTTCTTTCTCCTCAGGCTCAACCCTATTCTCCGTATCTGTATAATTAGCTACATCAATATAATCGATGTTTATCCAGCCGCTGCCCTTTATTGGACCCGCAACATAAATCGTATTCGTTCCGACCTTCATATCAACATCTACCGATACTTGTTTTTTCGGTTTGTCAGCCGTTGGGTCAACTCCCACCTCAAGCTCCTTTACAGTACCGTCATTACACTTAATCGGAATGTTGCCGCAGCGCTGCTCCATATTTACCTCCTGAGAGGAACGGTATCCGAGTATAACAGTTACCATTCCCTCCGCTTGTCTTTCTACCGTAAAGCGGACAGATGTTGTATTGCTGAAATCATAATTTAAGCTTTCTGCCGAACTCAAGCTTTTAAAGCCTCCTACAACATTCCCCTCTGTATTTATGTCGTTTGACTGCCCCGCTTGATTTTCCAACTTGAAATTGGCGACATTTGCGCCGTTTATAAGCTCTGCGTCCTCCGCTTCGTATCTTGTATAACCCTCTGCGACATCGGGAGCGGGCAAGTTTACCGCAAACGCAATATTCGCTCCACCAAGAGCCATAGCAGATGTAAGCATTGACGCTATGATTTTCTTTATATTTCTTTTCATTTTTCTATTCCTCCCTATCACTGAACTACAACGCCGTCAATTGTCGCAAGCGGCTTCTGTTCTAAGTTCCATACAAACGGTCTTACTGTATCACCCTTTAAAGCCAAAACATTTTCAATAGTCTTTTCAATATTCTCATCACCTGCTTCAGCATTAAAAGTATTTACTATTTTTATGCTCTTCAGTGTTTTATCACTGTTATAAACGGCCACATAGATTGTAATGTCATTTACAACTTTATCAGTTGCGTTGCTTACGGTAAAGGTAAGTTTGTTATCTCCCGCTTTAACCTCGTTATCGTCATTATATTTACATGTAACGGTGAATTCATTAGTCTGTTCGCCTGTTGTTATGCTCTCAACAAGCGGTGCGCCCATAACTCTGAGTTCCTTTGCAAGAATTACATTTTTGTTCATCAGCGCATCATTCTTCATAACCGTATCAACCACTGTATTGCCGTTTTGGTCAACAATTTGAAGCCTGTCGCTTTCGGGCTTTAAAACTCCGTTGTTTGCAATCTTTATATATCGTCCCTCCGCATTTGTTACATTTTGGTCCTCGTGCATAGCGCAGTAGTATGGTCCATAATCATTGACGAACGGCGAAAGACGTCCCTCCACCACGTCATATGACTTTGAAAATACCGGTTTACTGCCAAAGGCGGCTGTATCGCTTACATAAACATCATACTTTTTCGGTGTATACTGAGGTCCTGCATAGTATGATACAGTATCGACAATAGCCTTTTTGCCGAAATCTACTGTAATTGAACTGTTGCTTTTAAGCGTAAGACGGTCAGGGTCGGAGTCGACAAAGGGATGATAAGGAGCATATGAGTTGTATTGTGTATCTCCGTCAAACAACGCCGCAATGCCTGTTTCCTTTTCAACAGACATATAATCCTTTCTCGGGTCACTGCCAAAATCTGCGTCTGTCGCTTTTCCCTCAATGGTTACAGAATTACTATCGACTGTGTATGCCGACTTTGCCAAATCGCTGACCTCACCGTAAAGCCTTATTGTATTCGGCAGCTTTGTTTTCGCCACATTTTCCGCGTTATATCCCCGCACGATTATTTTCTTTATCTCCATAAGATTATCCGCAAAATAACCCGTGGCGCCTTCATTCACTCTGAAATCGGCTTCGCCGCCGTCAGCCTTTATCCCAACGTACCACATATCCGCAGGAAGCTCTCCGACAATCCTTGAAAAGGTCTTCGGAGTGTCAAAAGTATACTCCGCTCCGTCATGAAGTATGTACTCAGACTCAAACACCGGACTGTAATAGTAGAACGCTATCTCAGGCATATTCACCATAGCGTTTTCCGGCGTTCCCGTATAATTGTGGAAGTTGTGCCAATAAAAATCAACGCTGTTCGTTTTTTCACCCTCATTGCAAAGCGGAGCTTTTATAACGAAAACGCTCTTATTGCCGGTTTCTGAATCTATTGTTTTTGGCTCGCCAAAATCGTTCGCTTTGGTAAGCTCGTGTCTGTTTTTCGCGTTTTTATCAGGAATACGCACATAGAAATCCGCCGCATTTGAAGCGTCCATATAGACAATCGCATACGCAAATTCCAAAGCTTCATCAAATACAAAAGGAAGCTCTACCATTGCCAATGACTTATCCGTTGTCTTACCTTCTTTTATCGCATCATGATAAAGACCTGTAAGATTGCACTTTCCGAGATTTGCTATAGAGCCGTCCGCATTGTATGTGCCGTCAAAGAACTGAGTAAAATTGTCATTGGCAGCACTCCACATCGGTTTTGTATTTCCGTCGATACCTCTTGAGCCAAGTCCGACATTGGCTTTTGACGATGAATATCGTACAATCTGTTCAAGCTTAATCTTCGGCAGTCCCTCGCTACCTACCCTGAGCTTGGCACATTTTGCTTTAGCTGTGCTTTCAAGATACTTTGTTTCATCGGTGTCATTTGAAAAGCTTACCGTCTGATACTCGCCGTAATTTGTTCCGTCCTCCGAAAACGCAATCATCACATCAGCCGTCTGCGCGTCCTTATAGGATAATGTAAACTTATCAAACGAGCACACCGCGCCAAACGGAATAATCTGCTCATCCGCTGCAAGGCTCACATTCGGTACGGCAGCCATACACGACATTGTCAGACCTGCCGACAGCAGCAGGCTGATTTTCTTTTTAATTTTTTTCATAATCTTTTCCAAGCCTTTCCGTCTGCAAATATTTGTTATTATGCAAAGCGCAGACATTACTCCGCATAAAATTTATTTAATGTTAAAAGACGCAGCCGTGCAGCGCCGATAACAGCGCCGCTTAGCTACGTCCTCCTGTAATATATACGATATGAATATCGCTTAAATAGCATGTTCATCGTTATAATGAATATACTGCTTAAATATTTAATTTTACCAATACTTTTTCCATTCGCCGCCTGAGACTATTCTGACAAGTGCTTCCATAAAGTAATAGTCGCCCCATATGTTACACTCAGGTCTGTCACCTCTCATTCGGGCATACATACCGTCAGTCAAAAGCCCCGTAGAGGTTATTTTATCAGTCATATATTTGTCAATAAGTGAATTGAGTATCTCCTCAGCCGCCTGCATATATCGTTCATTTGGCACATGCTTATTCATTTCGAGTATGCCGCATAATGTTATTGATGCCGCAGAAGTATCTCGCGGCTCATCGCCGTTTGTAAAAATCATATCCCAGTAGGGAACTTTATCCTCCGGCAATTTGCTTAGGAAACAATCCACAAGTCCGTTGAATATCGGAATTATACTTTCATCTTTCGTATATGAGTAGCCTAACGCCGTGCCGTATATTCCCCACGACTGTCCTCTTGCCCAACAGGAATCATCGCTGTAGCCCTGATGTGTTTCACCCCTCAACGGTCTGCCCGTTTCCTTGTCGAAGTAAAAGGTGTGGTGGGTTGTAAAGTCGTCGCGTATCGCATTTGAAACAGTTGCTTTCAGATGTGACACCGCCATATTTCTGTATTTTTCCTCACCTGTAGTCTCAGCCGCCCAGAACAAAAGCGGAATATTAAGCATGCAGTCGATAATAAGCTTATGGCTTGCCGGGTCGTTAAGATTACCCCATGCTTGTATAAAGCCTCCCTTATCGCTGAAGCGTTTTGCAAGCAACTCTGCGGCTTCAAGTGCAGTTTTCTTTGCCTTCTCACTGCCTGTTATCTTGTAGTCGGCAACACATGAAAGACTGTAAAGGAAGCCTATATCGTGAGTATTAAGAGTATCAAGCCTGTTATCAAGTCTGTCTCTGAAATCGGCGGATTGCTCCTGCGCTTTTTTCATAAAGCATTCCTCTTTTGTCATTTCATACGCAAGCCAAAGCATACCCGTATAAAAGCTGTTAGTCCATTCATAATTTGTCTGACCGTCGTACAAGTAGTCGCGGCTCTGAGGACACGGATAAAGAGAACCGAAAATATCAATATTTTCTCTTTCCCTGTCTATGCAGTATTCAAGCGCTTTTTTGATTTTTTCAATATTCATAGTTTTATTTATCCTCTCACTGCTTAATAATTTCAACTCTGCTTATATATTCATTTTCATCGCCTGTTTTTGAATTCTCGGCGGAAAGTCCCCAAATACTGAAATCAATACCTCCGTCCTGACGGTTCATAAACGAAGCGTCAGTTACATTAAGAGTATGCGTAATCCATGTATCTGTGCCGGTCTTCTGAATATATACATCCTTATAGCGGTTTTCCTCTGTTGAGTATGCATAACGAATTCTATCTGTTCCATGGTCGAAATATGTTATATTTATCTGACAATTATGATCGTCCGGATCCATAAAATCATCATCTAAATTCAATATACATCTCTTTCCGACACCTATTGAAATACAGCCCTCGCCACCCTGTTCAGTTTGCTTTGTGTAATAATAGGCTGTGGCTGTTCCTGTTGTGGACTGCGTCAGGCATACGTTCTGTCCCATTCCGTCAAAGCTTATGACAGCCGTCGTAACAATAGGTTCAACCTCAAGCGGATTTACATATTGTTCATCAGGCGACTGCTTGACAAGCATAACCTCTGATATATACTCGTCTACACCTGCGCCGCTCTCGTTTTCCGCAAATATGCTTATATCAGCGCCATCGCTCTGTGAATGAGAAAATTGCGCATTCTTTATAACTAACCTTGCTTCCTTCCAGACATTTGTATTTGTCTTGGCAATATATCCGCTGCAATACGGCATGTTTGCGACATTATATGCAATACGTATTCTGTCAACGCCGCTATCAAAATATTTTACAACCAATGTAAAGTACTTATCATCAGAAGTAATATATCCGTCGTCAAGCTTAAATGACAAATTCTTTCCTACGGTTATTTTTTCGCACGTTACTCCTTCATATTCCGTTTTCTCACTGTCTGTCGCTATTGACATACCTGTTCCGCTGCCTTCAGCGAAGTTATAACTTATGGCATGCTCCAAATCGCCGCGAAGCTCATCGGAAACAACACCGGCTGCCGGTTCACTTGAATAATACGCGCTTATAAGTCCATCGTCACCGCATCCGGCTATATCAGATACCGACATAATTCCATTGTCCGCTAAATATCTCACAAGCGCGGTTGTACCGCCGTAAACGCTTACATACAGCGAATTATATGATATATCTATAAGGTCTGAACGACTTCCGTTCATATCAGTGTCAGCAGAACACATTCCCAACGGCTTTGCCGTCTCAAGCGCATGTTCATAAATATCAGACGATGCGTTTCCTTTATATCCAAGCATTCTCAAATACATTGCGCATAATTGTCTTAAGGTTACATTCTCAGCTGCGCCGAAATAACCATCCTCAATTCCATAACACAATCCTATACTTTCACCGTATGCAACATACGGCTTTGCCCATTCTGAAACATCAGCAAAAGAGCAGTTATAATTTTCTTTAAATACATTATCCAAATTTCCCGTCACACGCAGAACTGCAACAATCGCCTGCTCGCGCGTACAAATCATCCCTAATCCCGGGTCAAAGCCCGTGTCGCTTACGCCCTTTATCAGCCCAAGACGATACAGCACTTCTGCCTTGTCATTAATCTTCGTCACCTCTGCCGCAGCAACATTTGCACCTAAGAGAGCAGCGGCAATAATCACTGAAATAATTCTTTTAAATTTCTTCATGCCGTCCTCCTTATCTTCCATAAAGCTCAAATTCCCAAATACTGCTGTATTGGTTTACATTATTGCCGTTAAACTTAGCGCATACATACCTTCCGTATGCGGGTGTTTCCAAGACATATTCTTCTAATTGATCTGTTGTTCCGCTGTTCTTTGTGTCAAGCACCTGTGTCCATGTCTTGCCGTCCTCACTAACCTCTATAGTAAACGGATATACTCTCGGATTACCGGAGAAGAATGCAAGCTTTATTGAGGTTATCGGATGCTTTGAACCCAAATCAATCATAATGTTGTTTGCACCGATTGACGACCATCTTGTATCCATTTTGCCGTCTGCAGCATATGAGGCAACATTCGCAGTTTCCTGTGCAGTTGCTGAAATTGAATATGTATTCAGCTTAACAATCGGACTTGTTGAATTCTTATCTACGTCGGGGAGATTTGGTATATTAACCGTCAATTCTCTATTCTTTGGACTCCATGAAATCTGTGAGCCTATGGCATCCGTAATAAATGACGACGGAACCATCATACTCCCGTTCATCAGCTTGGCAGGCAAAGACAGCGTTACTTTTCTGCCGTCCGCAATGGCATATATGCTGTCCGCAGTTACCATAATTGACTTATCACTTCTCGAGACAGAAAGTGTTTTTGAGCCATTGTCAATTTCATATGAGTATCCAAACTGCTCAAGAATTTTCTCCATTGGAACATAAAGCGTGCTGCCCTCTATAAAAGGCACCTGATTTTCCATATTAAGCTTCGTTCCTCCCGCTCTCACCGAAATAGATAAATCAGCAAGCGGAACGGTAACAGCCGGATTTTTAACCCTTCTAAATTCTACTCCCTGCAAATCATGGTTTCCTGTCCATTCCTTATACGAACCCGGAACAATTTCCTGCATAGAAGCATTGTGAAGATAGTTCACGCCAACAAACGATGCGTTTCCCGTATTTCCGTCCATTAGACGTTCCTTGATTGTGTTTATCTTTGCATTTCTCACTATAAGCTGACCGTTGTTAAGAATAAAGCACCTGTCGAGCGAGGATGCGAAATTTCCGGATTGAAGCTCTATCGTTCCGCCGTTGCACTCAACGAAGTGACCAAGACTTCCCCATATTGCGATACCGTGCAGAGTAACCTTTCCTTTGAATGACGGTGCCGTTTCAAATCCGCCCGAAATCTTATCATGGCTGTTAATACCAACAAGCTGAGTATTTATAAACGAAAAGCCTCCCTCTCCTATATCCTCAACCAACAATGCAGTTCTGGAATTGTCTGAGCCATATCCAAGCGATAGTCCTGAAGGACCCGTGCCATTTTCGCTCATAAGCCTCAATCCCACGCCTGCCGGGAATATAAAATCGTTGTAAAACAGTATATTCTTTGTGTCACCAAGAATGAAGGGCTGATAATTATCCTTCATATATCCATCAATCGCCGAAACAGCAGCGTCATATTTTTCCTTAATCACCGGGTCGTTGTTATTCTTGACCGGAGTTCCACTGCCTTCCCACGATCCATGCTTGCTCTCATATCCTGTAGTAACTGTGTTATAATTCATCTGAGTATTAGATATGAGGCAATCCTCGCTGCCGGCGCCTACACGCACGCCAATATGCCAGCATGAACCGCAGAGATATTCCATATATGCTCTGTCGCATCTGTATGTGAACAAATCAGCAAAATCATATGCGTTTCTGATTGCCATATTAATAATTGAAACATCTGCACCCATACCCTGCACAGTGTAAGGGAATTTAATAGGGTCATTATAATCCTGTTCCGGATAATCTACACAGATACCGCGTATAGTTGATTTCTCCTGAAGATGAATTGTCGCTCCGCCTTCCTGACCCTTGCCGTGATATATTTCGAGCGTGGAGCCGTTCTTTCTCGGCATAGTACCTGTATCAAGCGCGCCTCTGAACTCGACATTCGACGGCACTGTTAATTCAGACTTAATGCCATAGAATCCGGGCGGTAAAAATACGATACCACCGCCGTCAGCCGCCGCTTTGTCAAGGGCTTTCTGGATTGCCGGAGCATCATCGGTTACACCGTCTATTTTTACGCCGAAATCTTTAGCATTATACATAACAGCTCTCGGCGGCTTAACCTCCAGAACATTTACCTGAGGAAATTCAGGAGTGGGTTCCATTTCAACAGGAGTATCATCAACTGTAACTGTTAGAACTGAATTGTTTTCTATTGTTTTAGTTTCCTTAAATGTGCTTCCAAGTATTGAAGCATTGCTGTACTTGCCAAGCGTTATCTGAGGAGCTGCATTGTTAAACTTACAATTAAGCATGCTTGCATAGCCTGCTGAAAGAGAAACCTTACCGCTCTCTATATCCATCTCCTGCATCATAACCTGACCTGTACCCTCGTTTAATATAGCGTTATCCGTTGCGTTTATAGTCCAGCCTATAAGCGATATTTTACTTGCCATTGTATTTCTTGCCACAAAACCGTTTTCACAGTTATCAATCTCCGTATGCGTGATAACCATACCTGAATTTGAGGTATCCTCAATCGCAACACCTATATGGCAATTGCTAAACTTCATACCGTAATTTTCACCGTTAGGGTACATATTTGATATTCGGCTTTCGCCATTCCATGCTCCTTCGCAGAAGGAATTTAGCGCATAAAAGCCAACACCGTAACGGTCCGCCGTAAGCCAGCGTCCGTATGACCAGTCATTACGGCTCATCTCATATGCTATACCGTTTTCATATATGTAGCTTCTGTGCGAATCTTTATCGCTGGGAGCTCCCGGAAGTCCCGAGTTTTCCCAATACAGCGGTGAAAAATCGCAGTTCTCTATTCTGCCGACATCGGCAAGAGAATCTATGCGAATTCCGCTTTTCAGCGGTGTGCCGTATATATTACGAACAATGGGACAACCGCCCATATTAGGGTTGTTTTTATAGCCAAGATATGCGTTGACAAATTCAATATTGTCAACCGTAACATAGTCGTTACCCCAAACAGACGGATCACCCATCTGAATAGCAGGAGGATATGGCTGAATATTATCAGCCTCCTGCTCCGGATACCATATTGCAAGGTCATGAATACCCGTAACCGGCTGCATCATGATAAAAGGATCTCCTTCTATACTTCCTCTTCCGGCATATGCCTGCAAAATAGTTCCTTTTACAGCCTTATCTCTGCCAGGCGTATCAATCTCTCCATTAATCGAAACTCCCTGCTTCATAACAAGATTTCCCTTAATAGCATATCTGCCCTCAGGTACCCAAATGGTGCAGCCGCCTGCCGCAGCGGCCGCGTCTATTGCATCCTGAAACGCCTTGGTATCATCAGTTACTCCGTCACCCTTAGCGCCGAAATCCTGAACCGTATAGCCGGCTATTACATATTCATCTGTATAGTAATCCGTCTGGTACAGTTTAAAATTCGGAGCGGGATATGAAGGCTTTTCCTCCTCGGCAGCATTCGCCGCCGGAATAATTGATAGAAGCATGGCAGCGGATATAACCGCCGCCGCTGCTTGTTTAATTTTCTTCATCATGTTCCGCTGCCTCCTATTCTAAAATTAACTGAATTTCCGCAATATACGTATCCGTATCTCTTTCGTTGGATTCCTCTTTTGTCTTGCCCCATACCGCAAAATTTGTCTTCTCATCCTGAAGTCCATTATTAGCGCTCGTGTCTGCTGGACTCGCATTTATCAAATCGGTTACATCAAGTTCATACCATTTCCATGTATTGGTATCTTCCTTTTGGATATTAACTGTCTTGTTTCTGTCCGTATTGGATATATAGCAAACTCTTATTCCGTCCGTACCGTTATCATAATAACAAATACGAATTTTTGCATTTCTCGGTTCTGCGCCTATCAAATTCTGAAGCGTATCATCAAATCTCAGTGAAATTCTCTGACCGTTAATCCAGCCACCTGAGCCGTCTGTTTTTTCATGTGCAGCCAAAATTTTTCTGCATTTAATTCCGCCAATCTCTGCCGCTTCACTATAGCCAAACCATGCTGTATTTGCAACATGCTGATTTGTGCCTCCCCAGTATACGGTCATCTTTTCACCTGTATATGTTGTGTCATAGGTTGTACCGTCAAGCAGTCTTATTCCGGCGAAATTATCTTTATTGACCGTAAATTTCTCTGTGCCTGTTCCAAGAGCTGTGCCTTCAATATCAACCGCCTCCACTTTATATGTATAATCCTCATACCATACAAGTTCTTCACTGCTGTCGTCATATTCCGTATTGGTTATAGGCTCATTTGTAAGTTTTTCCTCACCGCGGTATACATTATATCCTGCGGCATTCTCAACTGCATCCCATTTAAAAGCTATATTCTCAAGCGTTGACTTATCCATATCCTGTTCCAGTGAAATATCGGAAGGTTTCGGCTGTTCGGTAGGCTGTGGTGTCTCAACCGGAGTTTCATCTTCAAGAATAAGCTCAAATTGAGAAATATATTCTGTTGAACCAACGGCATCACCTGAGCCCTTTGCCCATATAGTAAGGTTCGGTCCGTCAGGATATATCGGCGAAACCTTAGAGTCCACTCTGCCATCCTGATAGCCGCCCTTTGAACCCTGGTCATCACTTTCATTCACTAAATCGGTTACGACAAATTCCTCCCATTTCCAGTCTCCGCTATCTGTTTTCTGTATGTTAAGGTCAGAATATCTTTTCGTTTTACTGATATAGGAAATTCTGATTTTATCTGTTCCCTGATCCAGATATCTCACGCGAATCTTAGCGTTTCTCGGCTCATTTCCAATTGCTTCGTTAAGCGGATTGCTGTATATAAGCACTAAACGCTTATCATCGTCAATCGCGCGACATTCCTCGTCATTTTGCGTTACTCCGTAATTGTAAGCTTTATCACCAGAATTGTTAATCTGTTCATCATTATTCTTTCCTGCCCAGAATATATGAATAAGATCATTTTCGCTTTCTGAACAGCTATCAGCTGTCTGTCCTGCGAGGAAGTTGATAGATGCCTTCTTTATATCGGCAGGATTTATTGTCGGAGCCGGAGTTGGTGTCGGTGTTGGTTCAGCTGTCGGAGAAGGAGTCTGACCCGGTTCCAATGTTGGTGTAGGCTCCGGAGCATCGCCCTCAAGCACTACCTGAACCTCGGAAATATATGTCTCTACATCGACAACATCACCTTTATCTGAATCAGCCTTTGACCATATTGTGAAATCAACACCCTCGTCCTGAGTTTTAGCACCCTCTCTCGGGTCAATAAATGCCGCAGTAAAATCGGACACTTTTTGTTCTTTTGTAATCCATTGCTGTGTATTTGTTTTAACAATGTTAAATGTGGTATAACGCGCGCCTTTTCCCACATATGACACCTTAAATCCGTCTGTACCGTTGTCAAAATAGGTCACGCGTATAACAGCGTCTCTTACTCCATCGCCTATACGGTTTTTAAAATCGCCTGAATACTTAAACACTGCTCTTCCGTCAGCTGGAATACGTCTGCAAGGAACACCATCCTGTATGTAAGCCGTATTATAACCATACCAGCCCTCATCTGTTTCCTTTCCAGTAGCAATATACAATGACATTTTTTCTGTTATATTAGGTTGTGAAAACAAAACTGCTGCTATATCAGAATTATCAATGGAAACATCGGTCAGAAGTTTTCCGTCCGACTCATTGCCGTATTCATCATATGCAGTAAGACGATACTCTGCTTTTCCGGATTTATACCATTTCACACTTTCGTCATTAAAGTCTGCTGTTTTTGTATCACCGATTTTTTCGCCGTTTTTGTATATCCTGTAACCCTCAGTTTTTATATTATCTTCGCATTCTTCCCATTTAAAGGATATTGCGCCCTTGTTGTTGAGCTTTACATTCCACGGATTTTCGGGAGCTGTATCTGATGACGCGATTGAATAAACCTGTGTTTTAGCATTCGCACTATTTAAACTATCCCAAATGCACATTGTCACATATGTATTTTGCGCATTGGTTATGTCTAATGTATTCTTAAATTCACCGCTGTTTGAATTTGTATATCGGACACTAACCAACTTATTAGTATTTTTTTCATATATTGCATTTATCATCACCGCATCATTGTTGATACCAGAAGCATTGATAACGCATTCCAAACCACCGTTTGAAAGGGTATGTACAACTTCATTATTCTGTTTGAAATATGCTTCTTTAACAACAGCATCGGCTGCCATAACGCTGTATGATGTAAATGCTAATACAGCAGTTATTAGTCCGATTAGATATTTTATCTTTTTCATTTACATACTCCTTTCTATCAGTCAAGAAATACCACTATATCCTTAATTTCACCCTTAAATGCCGAAACATATATATTGCTGCATTCATCACTTACAGTACTGTAAGTCTCAACATCATCTAAAGTTCCAGTGTAAACTTTTTTCCTGCTTCGGTCGTATATGTATACATTTGCCTGACTCGCAGAAAAGTAAACAACACCGCCTCTTTCCGGAGACACAATTTCATGATTAGGGTTTACTGCTACACCAAGGAAGTCTCCTGCCCTGTCATATGCCCAGCACAAAAATCTTCTGTCAGTGCCATATATATTTTTTTCAAAATCATCTGGCATCGCAAGTTCTCCATAGCTTTGAATGTAAATTGGATCAAGTGTTGTTACTATTCCGTCCGAATCAATATTGTAGCGTACAATATCACCTACACTAACAGGATAGAAACTATCACCTTCTGTTTTTCCAAGTGTATTGCGTCCTTCACCAAAAATATTCTGAGTCGTGCCGTTTATATAAACCTCCATAGCATCTGCTTCGTCTTCTTTGGGATTAAGACCATACATCACATCTGAAACTACTGCAATATTTGTTTCACCCTCAATATCACCATCTATTCCACCGGCTAATTCCTGAACAATAATATCAGCTGTTATACTGTTTTTACCTAATGCATAAGCTGTGAGATTTTTATAATTCTTATCATTCTTTAAGCTTGAAATGCTATTTACAGAATATTTTTCAAATCTACTGTTTTTATCCGGGACAGTGACGAATTTCGTATCGGCATTAACAAGAATTCTACCGCCGAAGCAGTTCAAATTCTTTTTATAAAGAAGTCCGTCGCTCTTTTCAGACTCAGATGCTGAACCATTTGGCATATTGGAATAAAGCACTCTTAAATCGCTCGGAGAAGCCGTTTTATTCGAATAAACCGTATCAATAGTCTTAAGTTCATTGTTTGCGAGTTTATAAGTTATAAGTTGACGATTTTCAAGCGGCATATCATCCTGTTTTTTATATGTTACGCCGTCAAGTTTCACCTTATTTGCGAATTTATATATCACCAGATTACCGTCCATTGTGAGAATTCGTGCTTCTCCCATATCCTCGTAGTCCTCATGCCATGAAGATACTAAATATCCGAAAGTAACATCATGAGCTACACTTTCATCTGTCATCATTATAATCCTATTATTCGATGAAAGCAAAAACACACCGCCAATGCCAACTGCTATTTTACCATCATCCTCATTATCATAATAATAGCTATTTCCATTGATTACAATTTCGTCATAATCATTATTTGATTTTTTTATTGAAGTTACAGTACCTTCTACGACATTTCGCACAACAACATATTTTGTATAGGAATTATCGGCAGCTTTATAAGCTTCCAGCACATCCCACTCTTTAAGCTCGGTAGGCAGCATTTCTTTCCCGTCTAAATCATATATATCGTAGTCATCCTCGTCTTCAACATTAACGGCAGCCTTATTGTCCTTAAAATATATAGACTTGTTTGTACCGCCATAATGATCAACAACAAAGCAATCCATCACATTTACAAATACAAGATTATAATTACTCGACCCGTCTGTTGAAACAAGCTTTATTGTTCCATCGTCCGGAATCTCCTTTTCATTCCTCGGAAAATACATATATGACGCATCCTTAAACGCGGATAAATCAGTCACTCTTTTTCCGTTATATATAACCTCAGCATCATTTGCGATACGAGCTGTCTTTCTCTTCCCATCCTCATAATACTGATATGTACCATTTGAATACTTATCAACATCAGAATTATTAAAGGTTATTTCCTTTGTTTTTGAATTCGGTACAATATATGCCAAAATATCCTGATCATTTTCTGTTTTATAGTACACTGTCGCATTATAACCTATGTATTTTGTTACATCCTTTCCGCCGCTGTTAAGCTGAACATGTCCGATATTTGTATTCACAATAATACAACCCTTCGTCGCATAAAGACCTGTAATTGATGTAATATCATTTGCAATTATTGTGCCCTTAATGCTTGATGCTTCATGATTTTCAGAAAGGATAGTCTTGTCTTCATTAACATCATAGTCTATGTATCCATTTTGATAAACCGGTTCACACAGAGGAATTGTCGATGAATTCGCCAATACTCTAATTACATCGGAATATGTCATAACATCTGTTTCGCCTTTTTTAATACCATCAAACATCGCAGTTCCTGCCGCTGTTTTAATATAGCCATTCGGATATCCACCGGCAGATTCTGCCCATCCGCCGTAACCCAATACTGTAAGTACCGCTCTTGCTACCTGCTGCTTTGTAACTACACCCTCAGGATCAAATCGGTTGTTGAGATACGGAAGGATTATTTTCTGATCAACCGCTGTATTTATATATGATAAACTTTCATCACCATTTGGTATATCTTCAAACGAACTTGTACTGCCGCCTGTTGCAGGGATAACCGCAAACCTAAGCATCATTTCTGCAAACTCCGCTCTCGTTATACTCTCGTCATGGTCATATTCTGCCCATCCATAAGATATACCTCTGTCAAGTGCCTCGCTGTCTGAAATTGCGTAAGCAGAAAAAGCACTGAACATTGTAATTAACGACAATATTATAGATATTATTCGTTTCTTTTTCATGCCTGATTTCCTCCTTACTTACTTAATACATTATAAATAATAACCGCTGCCTCAGCACGTGTTGTATTTGCTAATGGGTTGAAATTATTATTTTGATCACCGTTTACTATTTTCTCCGCCTTTAACGTATTAACCGCGTCAAGCGCATAGCTTCTTATATCGTTTTCATCACCAAATGGTTCTGCACCTGCAGCACCCGAAGTACGTCCCGTTTTATCAAGTATATTCTTAATAATCACTGCCATATCTTGGCGAACAATGTTGGCATTAGGAGCAAATTGATTGTCCCCTATTCCCTGCACCAGCCCGAGGTTGTTCGCCGCCGCTACATACGGATAAAACCATGCGTTCTTGTCTACATCATCAAAATCACAATCCATCATCTCAGAATCACCGTAAAATGCCTTTATTGCAAGTGTCACAAACTCAGCACGAGTTATATTATTTTCTGGTCTGAAGGTGTCGTCGCCGTAGCCGCTTATAACTTTTCTCTCTACAAGATAATTGACCGCATCATTTGCCCACGGCGTTCTGCGCATATCGTCAAATTTATATGGGTCAGAAGTAACCGGAGATGAGACATCGTTACTTCCAAATATACCTGTATTTGAATTGTCAGGTTTCGGAAGCGATACCGAGGTTGATTTTATTCCGTTGTTTCCTCCACCTACTCCACCGCCGCCGATGGAGTTGTTATTATTGTTTGATGGATTTTCAGACTCGCTAATCGCTGCTTTTACCGCTGCCGCAAAGGTATCCAGTGTAGCATAATTTCCTCTTACAAGCTGTTTGCAGACAGTCTGCACATTGCTATTATACTGAGTCCAGCTTATATTGGCTTTTTCTCCGATAAGATCTCTATTTTCAGTTATAAAGTCGCGCACCTCAGTCCAGTACTCAGTTCCAAAAATAACTGTATTTGTCACACTGTTGTTATATGCGTTCCAGAAAGACTCCACGTCTTTTACGCTTGATGTCTGAACAGCTGACATTGCTTTTGTCATTACATACGAGCCGGCTTTTTTTGCGCTTTCATACATTGTTTTAAACGAATCATAACTTCCGTTTACAGATTTTGAATAATTAACTGTAATCATTTCTATATTGTTATCATTTATCGTTTCCTTATTTTCACGTATCTGTGCAATAATCAGCGCCTGATTAAAAGTATCCCGAAGCTGTTTACCGTTTACAAATCCGCTTAAATCCCGCTTTGTTTCAAATACAGCAGATACAACAAACATTTTTCCGGTATCACTTAATGTTTCGTATACCTCGGTATCAATACCAAACATCTCCATACCTGCATTATTGTCAGATTCTAAAAACGAACGCAGCTGTGATGCATTTGAAGCTCCATTTATCTTAGAGCTTAACACAGAGGAAATATCTCCGAAATATCGAAAGCTTTGTTTTAGTTCTTCCGTTACATCCGCCTTCACATATGCGTCATACTCTGCCGCCTCTGCGCCATCAGGCATAGAAAATCCAAAACTGTATTCTCCTGTTTCATCAGTGTTAACCTGATATGTACATAATATTGTATCTTCCTGCGGTACATCTCCCGCTTTTGTTACTCTCAAAGTAACTCGCTCTCTGTTGCTTTCGGAATTTATTTTGCCCGATACAGTAATATACTGTGTATCAGGGTCCGTATCTATTGAAGTAATTATTCCGTCAGCAGCATAAGCAATTGTACTACCGGTTATAACAGCGGCAGTTAACAATGCTACCGTGAATTTCTTCAATTTTTTCCCCTCCATTTCTGAATTTTACTAGCCACGTGCAAAACTCCAAAAACATAGAGTTTATGCAATTTTACGGATGTGGCAAATCCGTTTTGTCACTATAAATTTAATATTTAATGTATAGAAAAAACCACTCTGATTTGGTATAA